>Ga0209066_10002798_pt1 | contig 20663 bp, 15 predicted proteins | sample All_14_2_FD_187198 | JGI IMG/M metagenome (GOLD analysis project Ga0209066, IMG submission 187198) | Freshwater microbial communities in response to fracking from Pennsylvania, USA - Allegheny Zone_MetaG_DW_15 (SPAdes) (version 2) ... | reverse complement strand
CACCTCATAGTTATACATACAGTATCTATAACTATAACCGGCCGGCAGCCGTGCGGCAAGTACTTTCAGAGAATCCTGTCACTTTCCTGACACACACCCAAACACACCAAAGCGTCCGTCCCGCAGGATAATTAAGGGCTCTGCCGTCCTAGGAAGAACAGCGGAATCAATAATTGCGGGTGACAGGCTCGCTCTGGCATTGCCGCTGTTCCGCCATTTTGCTAAGGTTCGCGCCGTAGGAAAAACGTGTCGTTGTCAGGATACAGCCGATCTTCCGGCCAAACGCCCCTCAGGAGGTTCCCATGAGCGAGTTCAAGAACGTGACCGTCGTCAAGAAAGCCAACGTCTACGAGGACGGCAAGGTAACTAGCCGCACGGTGCTGTTCCCAGACGGTTCGAAAAAGACACTCGGCATCATGCTGCCGGGCGAATATTCCTTCGGCACCGATGCTAAAGAACTGATGGAAATTCTGTCTGGAGAACTCGAAGTCCTGTTGCCCGGCGAGACCGCTTGGAGGACCGTTCGAGGCGGTGAGGCGTTCGAGGTTCCGGCGAAAGCAAAATTCAGTTTGAACGTCGCCTCGATCACGGACTACTGCTGCTCGTACGGGTGAGGGCCATCAGGTCTGCCAACGTGTAGTCCCGCAAGGCGCCGTGCACCACATCCGAGAAACGGTGCGGAACGTTTTTGACGACGGCCTCTTCCCAAGTCAAAGGTGCGTCAGCAAGTCTTACTTTAGAGAAGAGTTGCGGTTCGGTGGTTGCCGCGTGCAAGGCGGGTGTGACCGCCCATTCCGCCGCGTGCAACTCGATCCGGTCTGCTCCGAAGGCGGATGATAACCAGCGGGCACACACCAGCACGTCTTCGGCCCGCATGCCGACCAGCGAACGCCCCGTCAGATATGCCATTACGGCTAGGCCTTCGTCCTTGTTAGCCGCCCCATAGAACGCGTGCGCTGAACCGTGGGTCTCGCCGAAACCAGTCAGATCTGCGGCCATTACGGGGTGTCCCTCACGGAGCAGGGCAATCACGGTCGCTGCGGCACTGCTCTTGCCACGGCCGTCCACGACGAGAGCAGGCACCCTCAGCGCATTCCTGGGCGTCAAAAGGACCACCGGTATGGCCACGCCGCCCTGTACGGTCAGCGCCACCTTGCGTATGGAGACTCCTCCTTCAGACAGTGTGCCTCGGGAGACGGTCACCGGCCAAGGCAGGGACTCCAGCGCACGGATGCCTGCACGACGGCGCACGACGGCGCGCAAGTCGCGCGCGCTGGCACTCCGCCGCGATGATTGCAGCCGGGCGGCCTCATCGCGCATCAGGTCGTAGACTGAACGTGTGTTTTTTAGCCTCATCACCTGCCCCTCGGCGGTCACGTTAGCTTCTGCTGGCTTGAGGCCGGTCTCCGTTTCAGGAGGGATCACGATTTCTGACACACCTTGCTTCAGCCATCGGGCCATGAAACGCACCGCAGCCACTTTAAGCGGTTCAGCCCAAGCGTGTGGTCCGTCGTAGTCGGCAAAAGCGATGCGCTCCGATGCGCCCATCCGTGCGTAGACGCCTCGCACGTCATCAATGGTCTGACGCGTTCCGTCGATTGGAAAGAAATCCTCTTTTGCGGCGCATACACAGGTCGCGGCAGGTGCGCGCAGCAGCAGCCAGCCGGAGTGCTCCAAACCGAAGCTCAGTTGGCCGAAGAGGTTCTGCTCAGCGTCCTGCGGCCCTATCTTGGCGCAGACGTGCTGGATAGAAGAGATATAGCAGCTAGGGGCTGCGGCAGTGATTCTCCCGTCCAAGGCCGACAGGTAGGTACACAGCGTGCCGCCGCCACTGTTGCCCATGCAACCGATGCGGGAGGCGTCGATTTCCGGCCGCGAGGCCAGATAGTCCAACGCGCGCATCCCGTCCCAAACCCTGAAGGTAGCCGTGTTCCAGCCTAGTAGCGCAGCTTTGGCGCCTGCGACGTTGTGTCCGGCACAGAGCCCCTTGCCGATGCCTTGCAGGCGTTCGCCTTGATCGATCGGATCATAGATGAGGGCGGCCATGCCATTTAAGGCCGCCAGCACTGCGCCGCGCTGATAGGTCGGCAAGGCCTTGCCCTCCGCACTGTGTCCGCAGGCAATGAGGATTCCGGGATAGGGCGGAGCAAAGCGGGGCGCGTCCGGCAGGAAGAGGAGCGCGGTCACAAAGAATTTCGGCTGACTTTCGAACAGAACCTTTTCGATTCGGTAACCGTTGCATGCGACCACCGCTGTGACGCGGGCGTTAAGCGGTGTTCGCTCGGGGAAGCCGCCCAGTGCGCAGAGGCAAGCTGTTCGCATATGCCGTTGCCATGCCGACAGCCCGTCGCGGGTCTCGATTCCCGACAGCGTCGCGCGGATTGCCTCGCCGGCATGCGCCAACTCCGCGGTGAGTATGCGGTGTGGCATAAGATCAGGAAGACCGCCACACAGCGATTGATCCAACACATTTTCCAGAATGATTCGTTTTAACGGTTCCGAGTCATCGGCGTGGGATTTTAGCTGTGTCGATGCCAACAAACCCAGCAATAGAATTAAAGACAACCTTTTCATTCAATTCAATTATGCGCAACCGCTGTTGTGAGCACAACCCCGAAATAATCGCAGATCAGTGGAGTTGCGTTCGGAGTGGCGATGTGCCAAAATTTACCTCGAATTCTAATTAAAATGAAAAAGGGGCTCAGGCATGAAACAATGGGGATCTGTTTTGGCGGCGTGCTTGGCGGGAACGGTGTTTTTCGCGGGTGCAGCAGGGCGTCAGCTGGTCAAAGTTGACGTCGTGTTCATTGGAGATAGCATCACACAAGCAGCGGCGCCTGTCGAGGCTGCGGCAGAATATCTCCGTAACTGTCCGGGAGTGTGTGAGGTTCGCACGTCGAACCAAGGACATAGCGGTCACACAACGCAGCATTTCCTTCCGCCGGACGGAATCGACCTGAGAGGTGTTAAGGAGGCGGCGGATGCATTTGTCTCGCCGGACCGCGCGTTGGTTTTCTCGATCATGTTGGGCACGAACGACAGCGCGTGCCAAGGACCCTTGGGGGCACCTATGGCCCCCGGCACCTATCGGTCCAACCTCAAGGCGCTCGTTGACTACTTGTTGCTGGCATATCCGCGTGCCAAAATAGTGTTCCAGTATCCGATCTGGTACAGCACGAACACCCACAACTCGGCACGCTATCTCGCAGAGGGGCAGCTTAGGCTGAAATCGTACTGGCCAGAAATTGCCGGATTGGCAGAGCAGTATGATGTCACGCGTCCGGGGCAGGTGTTTGAGGGGAGCAAGCTGGGCTGGGAGTATTTCGAGCGCAACCACATGACTGACATGAAGCATGAGAACGGTCAGTCGGGCGTCTTTTTCCTTCACCCGAACGAACAGGGGGCGAAGGCACTCGGGAAGTTCTGGGGCGAGGCGATCCGTCGAGTGGTTCTCGGCGCTGACAAAGTCGTGTTCCATGTAAGCCCGGATGGTGCTGACGCTAGTGTTGGATCGGCAGAGAAACCGTTCGCCACTCTGGTAAGGGCGCGTGATGCTGTGCGCATGGCCAAGTCGGCGGGCCCTTTGACCGGCGGGGCAGAAGTCATTCTTCAGGCAGGTCGTTATTTGGCTCCTCCGACGACAATCTTAACACGCGAGGATTCTGGCCTTTTCGGTGCGCCTTTTGTGGTGGCTGCCGCGCAAAATGCGGAAGTCTCTCTGAATGGGGCCGTGGAGATTCCGGTGGCGGCCTTCAAAAAATTGGACAATGCGGAAATGAAGGCGCGGTTAGAGCCTGCGGCTCAAGGACAGGTTCTGTTCGCCGAACTGAATGCGTTGGGGGTCTCTGCACCCCGTCAGCCCGCAGACAATTTTCGTTTGCCGTTCGCTGTGCCGGAGCTGTTTTTCAACGGGAAACGCATGACGCTTGCCCGCTGGCCTAATGAGGGGTGGGCAACCATTTCGAAGATCATCGATAAGGGCACGATGAAAAACGACGGTTCGGTTTCCGATTCTGCGGATCCGAAGAAGGTTCGCTCGAGCGAAAACAAAGGGGGTGTTTTCACCTACGAGGGTGACCGTCCTTCGCGGTGGAAACCGGAGACGGGACTCTGGCTGCACGGATTCTGGTGTTTTGACTGGTTCGACGACGTGATCCGTGTGGCGGCGATCGATCCCGAAAAGCATGAGATCACACTGAAGGTGGGGCATATCTATGGTGTGCGTCAGGGGAATCCGTCGCCTCGGCGTTGGCGAGCGGTCAACGTGTTTGACGAGCTCGACCAAGCGGGTGAATATTTCATCGATCACGCGACTAACCGGCTGTATTTCTGGCCTCCGGACAAACTGGCAGGGGCACGGGTGACGCTCGCGGCACGTGAGGGAACGCTGATGACGATACAGGGTGCCTCAAACGTGGCATTGCGTGGGCTTACGTTTGAGGAGGGCCAGTGGGACGGGCTTTGCGTAAGCGACTGCAGGCGTGTGACGGTGACGGAGTGTGTGTTCCGCAATCTCCGCAAGAAGGCGATCCACATGACTGGAGGTTCAGGTAACTGCATTGTGGCGTGCGACATCCACGACACGGGGGCGGGCGGCGTGACGCTTGATGGCGGTGACCGCAGCACTTTGACGCCAGCGGGGCATGTGCTGGAAGACACGCACATTTGGAATTTTTCCGTGCACCAGCTGACTTACGCCAGCGCGATTCATTTTGGGGGGGTGGGCAATGTGGCGCGTCACAACCTGATCCACGACGCGCCGCATCAGGCGGTGAGCGTGCATGGGAACGACCATCTGTTCGAATATAACGTCGTAAGCAACGTCTGCATGTCCTCGGACGATGCCGCAGCGTTCTACAAGGGCCGCAACCCCTCCTGCCGAGGGAATGTGCTGCGCTATAACCTATGGAGTGAGATCGGCAGCCCGCGCGGCCACGGCAATGCGGCGGTTTACTTCGATGACGGCGACGGCGGTGATACGGTTTACGGCAACATTTTTTATCGGTGCGGGGACCCGGGTAAGGGCTCCTTCGGTACCGTCTTTTCGCATGGCGGCCACGGCAATCTGGCTGAAAACAACCTTTTCGTCGAATGCAAGCGCCCGCTAGGCTCCGCACCGTGGAACGACAAACGTTGGAAGGAATTCATCCTCGCACCGCTTTGGCAGAAGCGGCTGCTGGAGGAGGTGGACATTACGAAAACACCTTATGTTGAGCGTTATCCCGAGTTGACCGGTTTCATGGATCCTCAGCCGGGTGCGCCCCGCGACAACATCGCAATTCGCAATGCGTTTGTTGGCTGCGGTGAGGTGAAGAGCGGCCGTTGGGTGACCAATGAGACCGACGTGGTGATCGCGGAAGACCCCGGTTTTGTGAATTACGGAACTCGGGATTTCAGGCTAAGGCCGGACTCGGCGATTTTCACGCGCATTCCCGGTTTCCAGCCGCTGCCGCTGGATAAGATGGGTTTACTGCGGAAACGCGTTCAATAAGATTCGCAATTTGCATAAGAATAGCGCGCATCCAAACAAACGGCCTGTTGAGAAACAACCTCATCGATGCAGGGACTTTGATTATGTTGATGCGCTGAGCCGTGTGTTAATATGAAGCGCGGAATTCAACTTGCGGCGCGGTCGCGGCTCCATCGCCGTTCTGGTCGCGGCTCTTTATAGATCTCTTTTTTCGCGACGAACTTGATGCCGTTGCGGCCAAGGATACCCTCGGCCTCGGCGTTAAATTCAGGAGACGGGTCGATCGTCAGCGCCCGGTCTGGCTGGATCAGGATACGCTTCTTGTCGGGATAAATAAGACAGATGAGCAGTGGAATTGTGCCGGGGTGTCGGTCGACCAAATTTCGCAACGCGTCGATACGTTTGAGCGCTTGACCATCGTCGGTCCTGATGCCGGCAATCACTTTCTCGCCGAAATGGCGAGGCGCGTCCATGAGCGGATAGACTTCGCGCGCAATAATCTTGGGTTGTTCATCGCGCTTGGAGAGCGTTCCGCAGACGAGGACCGGCTGGTCGGGTAAGCACGCAGCTTCAAACTTTTTAAAGGCTTCAGAGAAGACCAATGTCTCGATGTTTGTTTCACCGTCGTCGAGCACGAGGACTGCCCAAGGCTCCTTGCTCTGCTTGCTGATGCGGCGGGTGACGGAGGCCGCCATGCCCGCGACACGAATATCCAGATTGTCTGCGGCATCGGCGATTTTCGCAAGTGAGAAGGTCTGGATGTCTTTAATGATTCGGCGATAGCGAGTGAGCGGATGGCCGGTCATGTAGATTCCGAGCAAGTCACGCTCGGCCGTGAGGTTCTCCTTTTCTGACCATGCCGGGCAGTCGGGCAGATGGGCCGGGTTTGCCGACCCTGCATCGGAAGCTCCGAGCATGTCAAAGAGGTTGCTTTGCCCGCTGGCCTTTTCGCGAATCTTTTCGGCGGCACGCGCGAGTGCGAAATCGATATTGTTGAAAAGCCTGGCGCGATGCATGCCGAACGTGTCCATGGCGCCGCATTTGATGAGCGCTTCCAGAACACGTTTGTTGACGGCGGCTGGATCGACGCGTTCGCAGAAATCGGTGAAGCTGGTAAAGATCCCGGCTTCACGCTCTTTAACGATTGCCTCGGCGGCGCCTTCACCCACGCTCTTGATGCCTGCAAGCCCATAGCGGATGTTGCCAGCCTCCGGAAGAAAACGTCCGATGCTGCTGTTCACATCAGGGGGAAGGACTTTGAGCCCCATCTCTTCCGCTTCGGCCACGAAACCGGGGAGCTTATCGAAGTTGCCGATTTCGGATGAGATCTGGGCGCACATGAACTCGGCGGGGTAGTGCGCCTTCATGTAGGCGGTCTGGTAGGTGACCACCCCATAAGCGGCGGCATGGGCTTTATTGAAACCGTAACCGGCGAATTTCTCTATGTTGTCGAATATCTGTCCGGCTTGGTCCGCAGGGATGTTGTTGGTTTTCAGGCACCCTTCGATAAAGCCGGCCCTTTCTTTTACCATCACTTCAAGCTTCTTCTTGCCCATCGCGCGGCGCAACATGTCCGCTTTGCCGAGCGAGTATCCTGCAAGCGCTTGAGCGGCCCGCTGCACCTGCTCCTGATAGACCATGATGCCGTAGGTCTCTTTCAGGATCGGCTCGAGTAAAGGATGGTCATAAACGATCTTTTCCTGCCCTTTCTTGCGCTTCACGAAAGAGGGGATCATATCCATGGGGCCAGGACGGTAGAGGGCAAGGATAGCGATGATTTCTTCGATGCAAGTTGGCACAAGATCGGCCAGAATGCGGCGCATGCCGCCGGATTCAAGCTGGAACACGCCGACAGTGTCTGCCCGCTGAAAAAGGTCGAACGTCTTGGAATCATCCAACGGGAGCTTCTCAAGTTCGACAGTTATGCCATGCGTCAGGCGGACCAGTTCGACGGCCTCCTGCAGTACGGTCAGGGTCTTGAGGCCGAGGAAGTCCATTTTGAGCAGGCCGCACTCTTCGATCGGCTCTTTGGCGTATTGAGTGACCGGTGCTCCGTCTTTGTCGCGTGCGAGCGGCACGAGGTCGATGAGCGGCTTGTCGCCGATAACCACGCCGGCGGCATGCACACCGGCGTTACGATAAAGCCCCTCCAGCACCTCTGCATATTGCATGATGCGCCGCAGATCGGGATCGACGGTACAGGCGGCTGCGAATTGGGGATTCTCGGTTTTGGCTTTCGCCAGCGTCATCTTCGGGTCTTCCGGGATCATCTTGCAGTAGTCGTTCGACTGGTTCAGCGGGATCTCCAGCACGCGGGCAATGTCGCGGATGACCGTTTTGGAGCCAAGTTGGCCGAAGGTGACTATTTGCGCGACACGCTCTTTTCCGTATTTTTGCTTTACGTATTCAATGGTCCGCTCGCGGCGTGACTGGCAGAAATCGATGTCGAAGTCAGGCGGCGAAACACGCTCAGGGTTCAGGAAACGCTCAAAGATAAGATCGAAGCGAATCGGGTCGATCTGCGTGATCCCTAAAGAGTAGGCGAGCAGCGATCCCGCACCAGAGCCGCGGCCTGGACCTACCGGGACTCCGTTGCTCCGCGACCAGTTGACGAAGTCCGCGACCACGAGGAAATAGTTGAGAAATCCGGCCTTTTCGATGATCCCGACTTCATAATTGAATCGCTCGACTAGCATGCGCTGAAACTCGTCTTTAGGCGAGTCGAAGTCCATCTGGTAATGGCGCATGAGGCCTTGCTTGCCCAGATGGATTAAAAAACTGCGTGCATCGAAGTTTGCGGGCACATCGAAAGCCGGAAAGTGCAGGCTGTTGGCCTTGCCGTCAGAAAAGGAGAGTGTGACGTTACAGCGGTCGGCAATCTCTTGTGTCAGGTCAAAGGCTTGAGGATCGCTGGGGAAGCGTTTCTCCAGTTCCTCGCGAGATTTGAAATAAAACTCATTTGTCGCGTACCGCATGCGCTTGGGGTCGCTCATAACGGTTTGGGTCTGGATGCAGAGCATCACTTCGTGAGCGTCAGCATGACTCTGGTGGAGGTAGTGGACGTCGTTGGTGATGACTGCTTTGAGTCCAGCGCGTTTGCACAAGGCGCGAACGCCTTCGTTCACGACTTTTTGTTCCGGCAGTCCATGATCCTGCATCTCGAGGTAAAAGTTGTCCGGGCCAAAAATGTCCATGTACTCGCGTGCTACACGCTCGGCCTCGTCGAGATGTCGCTCCTGAAGGTGTGAGTTGACTTCTCCTTTGAGGCAGGCCGCAAGGCCAATCAGGCCGCCAGCGTGCGCGCGGAGCGTTTCTTTGTCAATGCGCGGCTTGTAGTAGAAACCTTCGAGATGGGAGATCGTGTTGAGTCGCGCGAGATTGAGGTATCCCTCCATGTCGCGGGCCAGCAGGACCAAATGGTGATAGGGGATGTTGTGGTCACGAATTTCTCGGTGTGCATTGGCCAGAATGTAGACCTCGCACCCCAAAATGGGTTTTACTCCTTCGGCCTTGCAGGTTTTGTAGAAATCGATTGCCCCGTACATGACTCCATGGTCAGTCATAGCAAGTGCCGTCATTCCCAGCTCTTTTGCGCGCAGGACGAGCGGTTTGATGTGACAGGCGCCGTCGAGCAGACTGTACTTGGTGTGCAGGTGAAGGTGAACAAAAGGCTTAGGCATGTGATGCAGACTCTTGGGCGCATGCTGTAGAAAACATAGAGGGGTGGAGCGTCCTGACCTAACCTCTCTTCTTTGCTATTATGTTATCAAAGAAAACGGCTGTGAGAAAGTTGGAAAGCAGTGTCAGCTGGACACATGTCGCGCATGACCGCGCGGATTGAGTGGAGACGGCACGGCCCGCAGGGGTTGCGCAAGCCCGGACGAAAGGTTTTCTCAACGCGCCGGGCTTTTGGGACGCACCGACTGCGGATAGAGCCGAGGGTGGGACGGTTTAGGCTGCGGCGTTCAGCGAGCAGACGTTCACAGCGTCGCACAGCCGCCGCACCCACCCAGACGTGAGGATGGACACGCTGGGGCGTTTTCACAGCTGCCGCACCCTTGGGGTGTGGCAGCTGTGGGCGAGAAGGTCGAGAATTGCTTACTAATTTTTTTTGCGCCACAGGCCGGACATTTTACGGGTTTGTCGGCAAGGGTCCGGGCCAGGTGTTCAAACGCATGACCGCAGGCTGCGCAGGCATATTCGTAGATCGGCATAGGATCGGATTCCTGAAATGGTGAGCAGAATAGGTTTGCTATTCCGTTGCCTTGATGGTGTCCCAGACTTTGGAGTAAAGAGCGTTGGAAGCGCCAAGGTCCTTGAGCACCTCAGCCTTGGCCAATATCTCGGCCGGGGGGAGAATGGCGGGGTTGTTACGATATGCTTGTGGCAGCTTTGCGATGCCTTTTGAATTTGGCATGGGCGCGCAGATATACTGAATATTTCTGCAGGCGTTGTCGGGATCGTAGAGGAAGTTGATGAACGCGTGGGCCAGCGCGAGTTCTTTCGCTGTTTTTGGGATGACCATTTCGTCGCACGCTGCCGTAAAGCCCTCTTTCGGGAAGGCAAACCCGATGTTTTCCGGATCCTCCAGCATTACCTGCGCGATGTCGCCGCTGTAGCCGTGGCCCAAAACGAATTCGCCGCTGGCGATGCCGGTCTTGTACTGCTCGTTGTCGAATTTGGCGATATTCTTCTTCCAGCGAAGCACCACGTCACACGCTTTCTGAAGTTCCTCTGGCTGGGTTGAATTCAGGCTGTACCCCAGCGACTTGAGCGCGGCGCCCATGGTTTCCCGGAAGTCGTTGAGCAGGGAGGAGCGACCTTTAAAAGCAGGGTTGTCGAAACTGGTCCACGAGTCAACCGTGATCCCGGCGGTCTTGTCCTTGCGGTAGGCAATGCCTGTGAAGGTGACTGCATATGGCACGTTGTAAGTCATTTCCGGATTCAAGATGACGCGCGTGTAAGACGGATCGAAATTTGCGACAACGTTGGGCAGGAGGCTCTTGTCGAGGGGCTGCAGCATGTTGTTTTGAGCCATGAGGCTGACTTGGTAGGAACTGGGGAAGATGATGTCGTACCCTCCGCTGCCGGCTTGCACTTTGGCGTACATGGTCTCATTGGAGTCGAAAGTGTCAACTTTGACGCGGCAGCCATTGGCCTCTTCAAAGGCGGTGACGAGTTCTGGGTCGAGGTAGTCAGACCAAGTGTAGAGGTGCAAGGTCGGTTTCTTTGGGCCGCAGCCGGTGAGGGTTGCCGCAGCGAGCGCGAGCATTGCCAACAGGTGGGCGTTTTTCATGCGTGGCCTCCGTTCTTGAGCCCGTTGGGGGCTTTGGGTTGTTTGAGGTTCTGGAATGCACGGCTGGTGAGCACCAGCGCAAAGGTGAACAGCAACATGACCGTCGATAGGCAGTTGATGACTGGCAGTTTTGGACTATGCTTGATCATGCTGTAGACCTTGAGCGGCAGGGTGCTGGAACCCGGTCCTGCCACAAAGAAAGTGATCACGAAATCGTCGATTGAAAGGGTGAAGGCCAGAAGCCCCCCAGATATGATGCCCGGGAGCAACAAGGGGAACTGGACCCGTCGGAATGAGACCCAGGCATTGGCTCCGAGGTCGCGCGCTGCCTCAATCAGGCTGTCGTCGAAGTCTTGTAGCCGGGCTAGGACGGTCATTGTGACGTAGCTGATGCAAAAGGTGGTGTGGGCCAGCAGGATTGTGTGCAGTCCACAATTCATGCCGATCGCAGTGAAAGTCAACAACAGGCTGATGCCCATGAGGATCTCGGGGATCACCAGCGGCGTATAGATCAGTCCGTAGTGGATGTTCTGCAAACGAGATCTCCACCGGTGCAGGGCAAGCGCCGCAGTGGTGCCAAGCAGGCAGGAGGCCAGCGTGGCGCCGGTCGCTATGAGCAGGCTGTTAATGAAGGCGGCCCAGACCTGGCTGTCATTAAAAAGTTGGCTGTACCACTTGAGCGTAAAGCCTTCCCATGTGCCCCCGAAGCGTGAGAGGTTGAACGAATTGGATGTTAACACGACAATGGGAAGATAAAGAAAAGCCAGAACCAGGACCAGCATGATCAAGGGGAACGGGTTCCTCTTCATGCTGCACCTCCCCGTTGCTTAGCGCCGTTCGATTCGGCAAGGCGCATTGCTTCATTGCGATCTTGGCGCTTGAGAAGCCCAGCGACGAGACCAAGGGGGACGAGCACGCCAATCGCCATGAGCGCGGACAGCGCGCTGGCGTGGGGTAGGTTGCGGTCGGGGAAAGTTCGTTGGTAGATCTTGTTGCCGATCAGCTCGCTGTTTTTTCCGCCCACTAGGTCGGGGATCACATAGGAGCCGACCGATGGAATGAAGACCATGAGCGTTGCGGAGATTAAGCCACGCCGGATACCGGGGATGAATATCTTGCGAAAGGCCAAGAAACTGCGTGCGCCGAGGTCACGCGCGGCCTCCAATAGCGAAAAATCGAACTTTTCTGCGGCGGCGTAAATCGGCATAATCGCGAAAGGCAGGAAAGAATAGACGCTGACGAGCAGGATGGCACCTGAGTTATAGAGCAATTGCGTGTTGGTCTCAGCCAGCCCCGCGGCGGTCAATACATGCTTGAGGAATCCCTCGGGGTGAAGCAGCAACCTCCATGCGAACACGCGCACAACGAAACTGGTCCAGAAGGGTAGCATGATGAGTCCGGCCATGACGGCTCGCCATTTTTTTTGCATGCGTGCGATTGCAAATGCACAAGGCAAGGCCAGAACCACACACCCTGCCGTGGTGGCTGCGCTGATCCAGAGCGTGCGCCATATTATGGCGGGGTAGTTGGGGTTTGAAATGTGGTGCCAGGTGTCAAGCGTCCATTCCTTGCCTATGCCGCCGTCGGGCGAAGCGGAATGGAAGGAGATGGCCGCCACCAGCAGGGTGGGGATTACGAAAAACACCGTGAGCCAGAGCACGGAAGGAAACGACATCGCCCATTCTGTCCAGCGTCGTTTGCGCATAGGCACGGGTAGGTCCTTTCTACGCGCTGGTTGCGGCAGCGGGTTTAGGGGCGGAATAACCAACCGGTGGCATCTGGACAAGGTCGGCATCGGCAGCGGTGAACTGCTCTAACATGTACCCGTCGTCTGGATGCCACCAACAGTACACATCATCGCCCCAGGTGATGGGCGCTTGGTCGAGGAGAAACCGGCTGTGTGGCTTGATGGCTGCAATGCGGTGCGTGCCAGTCCGTACCCAATATTTGGTGTAGGTGCCTTGGTAAACGATGTCCGTGACTTTGCAACGGAAAACATTGATGCGTGAGCCTTTTTCGGGCGGTGGCGGGGTTGGGGTGACACGGATCTTTTCGGGACGCACGCTGAGGTGGACCGGACTGCCCTCACTGATGCTCTTGTCGTTGAAACAGAGGATGTCCGCGAACCCCTCCACGGCGAGTTTGCAGTAGTCCCCCTCGATTTCTGTGACAGTGCCCCCGAAGAAATTCGTATCGCCAATGAAAGCAGCCACAAAACCGGAACGGGGGGCCTCGTAAATCTTGGCCGGCGGGTCGAGCTGTTCGATGTGGCCGCGATCCATGACAGCGATACGGTCGCTAAGGCTCATGGCCTCGCCTTGGTCATGCGTGACATAAACGAAAGTGATTCCGACTTGATCGTGAATGATGTCCAACTCAAGCAACATGTGTTGCCGAAGTTTGAGGTCGAGGGCGGCAAGGGGCTCGTCGAGGAGGAGCACTTGAGGACGGTCGATGAGAGCCCGCGCGATGGCGACTCTCTGTTTCTGCCCGCCGCTGATCTGAGAGGGATATTTATAGGCATGATCCGTCATCTTGATGAGTTCGAGCATGCCTTCAACATTTTTCCGGATTTCAGGTTTCGAATGGCGAGCGACACGCAAACTAAACGCGATGTTCTCCCATACGGTCATGTTGGGGAAAAGCGCGTAGTTTTGGAAAATGGTATGGACGCGGCGCAAGTTGGGAGGCAAGTCGGTGATGTCGCGTCCGTCAAGGTATATGCGTCCGGAATCGGGAGATTCGAAGCCTCCCAGCATGCGCAGCAACGTGGTTTTACCGCATCCGCTCGGTCCGAGCAGCGAGAAAAACTCGCCTTTCCGAATGCCGAGGGAGACAGCGTCAACGGCTGTCAGCGGCCCGAAACGCTTGGTTACGTTCTCGAAAACAAGAAAATCGGACACCTCATGTTCCCCTAGTTTTACACCGTGCATTTGTGTTGGTACTTGTGAGGCGAAACTTTAGGAAACCGGAAGGTGGGTGTCAATGCGATATTTCTGTTCTTTTGGGTATACACGGTCAAGACGGCGGTGTTACAATAAAACCTGATAAATGTTATGTATTTGAGTGTGAGGTGTAACTTGAAAAGTTTCTTCATTTTTTGTGTCTTGTTTCTTGGCCTCTCTTCGGTCTGTTTGGAGGCGGAGGCGCAGGGGGCTTTTACTCTGACAAATAGCAATGATGCGTCGACCCAAGTCTTTACGAACTCACTTGGAACTGCGGTCTTGACCAACGGAATGATTGTTTTCGAGGGACAATTGGACGCAGCCATGTCCGTTGTCGCGGCGACGGACGGTTCCGGGCGTCTTCTTGCTTCGGTTCAATTGCTCGCGCAAATCAAACTTTTTGACGAACTGCCTTCTTCGAACGAGGTTGGCACGGCCCAAGGTGCAGTGGCCGCTTTAAGGGATGGCATCGGGCTGACGACCGGCAAATATTTTGCGTGGGGGTCTACTAATAACGTGATGGAGTGGGTTCCACTTTTGCAGACGAACAGCACGCTGTTTGCTGTGACGGAGGGGGCGACCAACTACATCACGTTCATTTTCAATTACACTTTGCCGGCTCCGGTCACTTACCAAGTGTTTATCGGCGAGACCCCCGACGTGCATGTGCCATCGTTGCCGGTCACCTCCCTGACCACGGAAACGGACAGTATTAACGGCGTTTCTTTGCTGGGCACGGGTGCCCTGCAGACGTATGGAACCGCCAGTGGCTCTCCGGGTCCTCTGTCTTCTTCGGTCAGCCTCAGTGTGTATGCCACATCCAAAGGTGTCCTGATGGTTGTCGACACGGTAAACGAACAAGATACTGGGAGAGACATCATCGTCAAAGCGAAAATCAACGGCGTTTGGACTGAAATCGGGCGCAAAACCGCAGATGGCTCGGCGCATTATGAAATATATGACAATAACGGTTTGTTGACTGTTGGCGGGTCCTATGAATTTAAGGTTATTGATGAGCTCGGAAACGAACACACGCTTGGTCAAGAGGTTGAGGTAAAAACTATCAAGATGGATAGCGTGACGCTTGAGCCGAGCACGTTGAGGGTTTCCTTCAACACGGAAAGTGGCAAGGCCTATCAGGTGTTTGTTGCCGAAAGCCTCGATTCTCAGGTATGGACGGCCGCGGTCGTTTACTATCCGAAGGCAAACGGGGAGGAGGGGTATTCTTCTGAGCCGTTTACTGCCAATAGCAGTTCGACAACGGTGCGGATACCGTTAGGGGAAAACGAAGAGCGCAAGCCTAAGGCTTTCTTCAAGATAATCAAAGTCCAGTAACCCTCGTCTCACCTGAATGCGAAAGGCGGGTTACTCGTCTGAGTAGCCCGCCTTTTTGGGGAATGACATGAGCGCTGTCACTCGCCGTAGAATATCAGGCGCCGGCGCTCATAAACGCTGTTCATCACCGAAAAGGTTTGGATGTCCGCGTAACGCAGTTCCGTCATTCCCGCCCGTTTCATGGCATCGCTTACGGCCCGGTTAGTCCACATAACGGAAAGATTTGCCCGGCTGAAGGGTTCTTTGACCTGCGTGATGTCAACACGGCACGATTTCGAGGACATGCGTCCTGTGGTTTCGTAGGGTAAGCAGTAGGGCACGGTGGAGTGTGTCAGGATGTAACCTCGTGGCGCAAAGCAGCCACAGGTACCCATTAAAAGGACGACGAGCAATACGCTGTGAGAGTCAGTTGCCATAGACGACCGTGGTGTTGCTCATGTAGAGCCCGAAAAGAATGTTTAAAAAAGCTCGGTCGGCGTACTCAAGCGTCGTAAGCTGACCGTTCCCAGCTGCTTTTTGCAAGCCCGCATCACCCCATGCCACAAGCCAGGCGACAGAACGGGTTGTGGCTTCGCCTGATTTAGTCACCGTACGTGTATTGCGGAACTCGTTGCTCATGGGCACCCGTACGTCCGAGTAGATGCATCCCGACAGGACGATACATACGGTGAGCGCGAGAAGTGTGAACATCGTGGATTTCATCATGGTTGCACCCCTTAGGTAGCTTATGGTTCCAGCGGATCGTAGCGCATGGCGGAACCACGGCGCTTGAGCCAGAACTCGCGGAAATTATCTTTGAAAACGGCAAGGTCGACATTTTTGAAGGCGGCAGCTGTAGCGGCCTGCTCGTCATGGGTCGCGGCCAGAGCCAGGGCATAGTCGGACAAGATGTTTTTGAACGGCGTGTTACGTTCAAGTGGTGCACCTTTCTGGAGGTAGTAGACAAGTCCCCAAACCAGCGCGTATTTGAATCTGAGACGGGGTGAGGTGTCGTCATAAAACTCCTCGTAGGAGGCGCACAGCAGTTGGGGGAGGCTTTCGGCCGCAGCGTCGAGATTCTCGAGCAGCAGGGCAACCCGTTCGCGATCCTCTTCGATGGTGATTTTTCCCTTTATGGAAACGGTGGCGTTTTCGAACAGGCACGCGTGCCCTTCGTTCACCCAAGGTGCTGCTGCAAGCATACAGTAGGCGTGAGAAAGATATTGGTGGAATAGCTCGTGGCGGATAAAGCGCATCATGACCGCATGATTTTCCTGCTCGAACACCACAAGTTCACGCCGTCCGGGCATCCACATTCCGCCGGACCATGAGTGATTTTCTCCGACGAAGCTCATGTAGTCGGCGCGCTTCTGGAACAGGCGGATGAGCCCGATATCTGTTTCCCGAGAGAGCGGCGGCACGAGTTTTGTATGCGCTAGCCGCAAAACCGGCAGCGTGTCTTGAAGCTCACGGATCAGCGATTTCCCTGTTTCTGTATCAACGTCGGAGAGGATGATGTAGCCGTCCGTTTCGGCGAACCACCAGTCGTCATAATTTTCAACACTTTTTCGCGCTTCGATGCGGACGGGATGATCAGCTAGATCGGGTTGCGATTGGCCTTTTTTCAGAACAAGGACTTCTTCGGATACGGCGCCGTCTTTTTTCGAAGAGCGGGACGGAAGGGCGATCTGGTCAATGAACTGCTCTTCGAAAAGGGCTCGCACTGCTGAAAAATCAGTCTCCCTCGGCGCAAGGAGCGTCACGCAGAACCAGTCAAAGTTTTTGGCGTTCCCGATGCGGCGCGGTCGAAAAGCGTAGACCAGCAGGTTGGATGAGCTACAGGGGTAGTACAGTACGTCTTCGAGTGAAAACCCGTTGATTTTGAGAGGCTCGGGTTTCCGGACAGTGACGTTGGCAAAGGTGGCGACCCATTCGCTGAGGTGGTCCTGGTTTTTCGGGTCTATGCGGTTAGCTTCTTCACTTAGCATGTTGTCGAAAAGCGTGCGCGATACGTATTCAGAAGGAAACTCCGGAAGACGATGCGTGATGCGTCCGACGACGAGCTGGTTTCCGTCCGAATCGCGCCAACGCGCGCAACACTGGAGGTTATACCAGAGCTCGAGGGGCGCGAAACGGTCTTCGCGCTCGAGGGCCTCTTCGTCTGTGAGCAGGTAGGCGTGAGCCAGTGGCATCGGTACGGGGTTCGCTTTGGCGTTCGCAAGGCAAGGGAACATGAACCCAATGTTCGGATAGTTTTTGATGGGCGCGAACGTAACGGTTGCACATGCCGAAGTCGCACAGAGCAGAACCAGGCTGGAAAGGCGTAACCACATGTTTAAAATGTAGCACAAATGGGCGGAGGCACAAAGGCACAATATCGGGCAAGGAACGCGGGGGCAGTAGAAGCGGGAATCTGGTCAGTCGCGCGAAGCCAGATACGCTCGGGTTTCGGCGACGACCACGGGCGAAAGGAAGAGGAGTGCAATAAGATTAGGCAGCGCCATCAATCCGTTGAAAATGTCGGCCAACGTCCACGCGGTCTCGAGGCGCACAACACAGCCAAGGTAAACGATAAGAACAAAAATCGTCCGGTATAACGGGATGGCTTTGTCTCCTGCCAGATACTGGAGAGCCTTCTCGCCGTAATACCCCCAGCCGATGAGTGTTGACCAAGCGAAGAGCACAAGCGCCAACGTGGCGATCTGACCACCCCATGCACCGTAAACGGATGAAAAGGCGGTCGAAGAGAGTAACGCGCCGGTCAATCCAGCGCCATCGGGTCCAGTCTGTGTCCATGCGCCGCTTGTCAGGATCACCAGAGCTGTCATGGTACAAACCAGAAGGGTGTCAATAAAGGTCTGGGTCATGGATACGAGTGCTTGGATAACGGGGTGGTTGGTGCGTGCAGCGGCTGCGGCGATGGGAGCGGATCCAAGGCCCGATTCATTTGAGAAGAGACCTCGTGCAAGTCCTACACGGATGGTTTGGGAGAGCAAAGCGCCTGCGAAACCGCCGGCCGCTGCGGTGGGTGTGAAGGCGTGCTGCAGAATGAGCGAGATGGTTGGAATGATCGACCGGGCGTTGACCCACAAGACCCCGACGGTAATAGTCATGTAGAACAGGATCATGAGTGGAACCAGCACCGATGTGACGCGCGCGATCCCTTTGATGCCGAAAAGGAGGACGAGTCCCGAGAGAACCGTTAACACAGCACCAGTTTGATGTGTGCTGATGCCAAATGAGGTGTTGAGGGCATCTGCAACAGCATTAGCCTGAGTCAAATTGCCGATGCCAAAACTGGCAAGCACGGTGAGGCAGGCGAAAAGTACGGCTAGCCATTTCTGCCCCAGCCCTCTCTCAATGTAATACATTGGCCCGCCGGCCATTTTACCGTTTGGTGTGGTTATCCTGAATTTGACGGCGAGTAAGGCTTCTGCATATTTAGTGACCATGCCGAGGAGCCCGGTCAACCACAACCAAAAGACGGCGCCCGGACCGCCGACGGCGATGGCTGTGGCCACTCCGACGATATTGCCGGTGCCCACGGTGGCGGCCATGGCGGTCATCAGCGCTTGGAAATGGCTGATGTCGCCTGTTCCGGTTGCTTCTTTGCGCTTGATGAAAGCAAGCCAAAGAGCATGTGCCAAGAGCCGGAATTGTAGTCCGCGCAGAAGTACTGTGAACCAGAGGCCGGTACCGATCAGCAGACACATCAACGGCCAGCCCCAGACAAAAGCTGCAATCGCATTTAACGTTGTAGAAAGTTCCATTACCATTGGCGTGTCGCTAAGTTGAGCGCTGCGTAGAGGAGCGGTGTTTCTGCTTTGACTGCGGCTTTGATGTGGTCGTAAATTTTTAAATAATCTCCAAAGATCCTTACGATGTCTTCGCCCATCTCGCTGGCTGTGAAGAGCTCGCTCAAAGTTTGAGAGAAGGGGAGCCCGAGTTGAATCGCGCCGGACGGCAGGTAAACGCCCATGTCGAAATTGCTAAGAAGCAGGCGATGCGTCCGCTTGCCGGTGGATCCGCACGAGTCGAGAAACCAAGTCGGAGAACCGGATGTATCCGCATGAAGCAGGTGGAGTAATTTTTTTTCGAGGACCCAAAGGTGCCGCAACGTTTCTTCGTCGATGTGCAGCGCACGGAGACCAATGATCGTGCGCAGGAAGTGCAAATAGGATTGGGAATAACCGGCACCTTGGAAAAAAGGCAACATGAATCGTCTCTGCAACCCTCGCAAGTAAACAGTAGAGCGATTCAACGTTCTCGCCATATCGGCAAGGGTCTGTCCAGCTGCGGGCATATTGAGGATGCCTACTTACAGAAGTGATGGCAGGGCTTGGATTCGAACCACGGAGGTTACTCACCAGAAAATCTACAGTCTTGTTCTTGTTGATAAATCCCGCTAGGTTGACGGCATGGATTTGCTTCAGGTTTGCTCATGCAGTGGACCTAGTGAAAACAACAACAAGGCCTGTAATAAGGCGGCCCTCTCATGGTAAACAACACTGATAAATTACATCAAAAACGTGCGGGTGTAAAGCGTAGAGGCAGGGGGCGGATGCACGCGAAATGCAAAAGAAACGAAAGCCTCCAGAAAAAAGGGGAAGTGTAAGCACGTCTCCGCCATATGTTCAGCACCAGGAACGCTCGTGCCGCTGCCCGCGCTTCGCCGCCACTTGTGTGGCTTTGCGCCGAGCGCCTTCTCCCTCGTGACATCATGGGGAAAGTTCAGGACCGTGGAGAGAGCCTCCCCGGTTCCGTCGAAGCCCCGTTCAAATGCCAGATGCCAAATCGCCTCCATGACGGCACCTTTCTGTTCAAGGGCCATGGCTTGCCTGTTTCCGTCAGGTTGAGCAACATGAGATATAACCATGTCCCGCCTTTATTCAAGCTGTAGCCGCTCGGGAAGGGACCGCGGGTCCGGTTTTTGAATTTTCGAAAAGTGTTACACATTCGAAGTGTGGTAGGGGTGCGGCTGGATCTGCTACACTACAGGCATCTCTTAAAAAGGATGCGAATATGACGTTTCAAGCGCGGATGCGATCGCCATTTTTTCTGTTGGCCTGTTTTGCGTTACCCCTGCGTGGTGCAGTGCCTATGAATGTTGTGCCGCCCGGAGACAGATTCGAAGTCCCTGTGCTTTCTCGGGCGGACGGAGTTCCGAAGATTTTTGAACATAGTCAGGAGGCTGGGCCTGATGAGACGCTCTTTATGGTTGGAACCAATCTAACGGGAGAGGTTTTTGTGTGGGGGCCTCAGCCTGGGCAGCCGCAAGGGGGCCGGGTACAGGCCAAGGTCCAACTGATCAGTGATGCATACGCGGCCTTCACGGTGCCTCACGGTGCCTACGATGGCCCAATGGTCGTGTCTGTAAAGAACGGTGCAGGTTATTCGTCGCCCATCGTGATTAACGCGCCGCAGCCTTGGTGGTGCAGCCCTGCGGCGGTATATGCGGGAGCGACTGTCCGTGTGTTCGGACGTAACTTGGCATGCCGTCCTGATGGGGGACGCGCATTTGTGTGGGTCCAGGCAGATGGAAAGCCAGGCCGTTGGCTCACTGTCACCTCCGCAGATAAATATGTCGTGGCGTTTTTGATCCCGCCTGACCTAGAACCGGGTTCCTACGATATCTGGG
>Ga0209066_10002797_pt1 | contig 20665 bp, 2 predicted proteins | sample All_14_2_FD_187198 | JGI IMG/M metagenome (GOLD analysis project Ga0209066, IMG submission 187198) | Freshwater microbial communities in response to fracking from Pennsylvania, USA - Allegheny Zone_MetaG_DW_15 (SPAdes) (version 2) ... | reverse complement strand
GCAGCAGGCGGCCCTGTATATGGTACAGGCTTTGCGCTGAACTTCGGCCTTCAGACAGCGACCGGCAACTATACGGTACTGGCAACGAACACGATAACAGGCTGTGCACGTGGTATGAACAACATAGTAACAGTAACCCAGCATCCGCTGCCACTGGAATACACAGTTGGCGGAGGTGGCGCATACTGTACCGGCGGTACGGGCGTAGGCGTAACGCTGAGCAGTTCACAGGTGGGCGTAAGCTACCAGCTGTACCGTGGTACAGACCCTGTAGGACTTCCTGTAGCGGGCGACGGCACACCACTGGACTTCGGTCTTCAGACAGATGCGGGACTGTACAAAATACTTGCTATCAATGACGTGACATCATGCACGCATTATATGAGCGGCAGCGCTACCGTGATTGTAAATGAGCTTCCTGTAGTATACTCAGTGAGCGGCGGCGGCAGCTACTGCTCGGGCGGCAGCGGTGTAGAGATAGGCATGGCCAACTCTACACTGGGCATCAACTACCAGCTGTACCGCGGCGGCATCCCTATGGGAACGGCAGCAGCAGGAACCGGCGGCGAACTGAGCTTCGGCCTTCAGACAGTAGCGGGAACGTACACCGTAGTGGCAACGAACCCGGTTACAGGCTGTATGCGCGATATGAGCGGCAGCACCGCAGTTATCATCAATGCACTTCCTGCAGTACAGACAGTGAGCGGCGGCGGCAGCCTCTGCGCAGGCGCAGCAGGTGTTGATGTAATGCTGGGCAGCTCAGCTACGGGTATCAGCTACCAGCTGTATAATGGCAGCATGAGCGTAGGCGTGGCAGTAGAGGGCGATGGCTCCGGCATCAACTTCGGTGCACAGACAGCAGCAGGCACATACAGTGTACTGGCAACAGATATGATTACAGGCTGCACGAATGCGATGAGCGGCAGTGCAACGGTAATTGTAAATGCGCTACCTGTAGCGAAGACAGTAACGGGTGGTGGCAGCTACTGCTCCGGCGGCAGCGGCGTAGCAGTAGGGCTGAGCGGCTCACAGAGCGGCGTAAGCTACCAGCTGTATAACGGCAGCACAGCTACCGGCACAGCAGTAGCGGGCAGCGGTTCTGCCATCAGCTTCGGCATGCAGACAGCATCGGGCAGCTACAGCGTAATGGCAACAAACGACCTGACAGGCTGCAGCAGCGGCATGACAGGCGTAGCAGAAGTAATGATAGATGCACTCCCCACCCAGTATCCTGTACTGTCTATAGGCAGCAGCTACTGTGTAGGCGAGGAGGGCGTAAACATATTGCTGAACAGCTCGGATGCGGGCATCAGCTACCAGCTGTATAACGGCAGCACGTCTATGGGCGGTGCGATGCCGGGAACAGGTGGCGTGATAGACTTCGGTGCGCAGACAGTACCGGGCTCTTATCATGTAATAGCCACGAACACAACGAGCGGCTGTACGAACCTGATGACCGGCAGCCCGTCAATCATCATCAACCCGCTGCCGGCAGCGTTTACGGTGACAGGTGGCGGCGCGTACTGCGAAGGCAGTGCAGGCACAGCGGTAGGACTGTCTGGCAGCTCAGTAGGTATCAGCTACCAGCTGTATAACGGCAGCATGGCAGTAGGCAGTGCTGTGAGCGGCACCGGCGGAGCGCTGAGCTTCGGCATGCAGGGCACGGGTAGCTATGTGGTAGTAGGAACGAACGCAATCAGCGGCTGTACGAATGCGATGAGCGGCAGCGTAACCTCAGTAATGAATGCAGCTCCTGTGGTGAACAACGTAACGGGTGGCGGCGCATACTGTGCAGGCGGCAGCGGCGTAGCAGTAGGTATGGATAATACGCAGACCGGTGTAGACTACAAACTGTACCGTGGCGGCGTACTGATGACGACAGTAGCGGGCAATGGCGGCGACATCAGCTTCGGCATGCAGACCACATCAGGCACCTACAGTGTTGTGGCTATGAATACGACTACAGGCTGTACCTCAGCAATGAACGGCAGCGTGGCAGTGATTATGAACGCAGTACCTGTGGCCTACAATGTAACAGGCGGCGGAGCATACTGCAGCGGCAGCGGCGGAGTAAGCGTAGGTCTGAGTGGCAGTGCGGCATCGGGCAGCGATATCAGCTACCAGCTGTACCGTGGTTCGGCACCTGTGAGCGGCGCAGTAATGGCAGCGACAGGGTCAGCTATCAGCTTCGGCATGCAGACAGTGAGCGGCGCCTATGCGGTAGTGGCTACGAATACGGTTACGGGCTGTACGTCGAACATGACGGGCAGTGCAACGGTAACAGAGAATGCCCTTCCTGAGGCGTTTGTGGTAACGGGCGGCGGCAGCTACTGCAGCACCCCTACCTCAACCGGTCTTCCTGTAGGCGTAGCATCAAGTGCACCGGGCATCAGCTACCAGCTGTACCGTGATGGATCAGCAGTAGGTGCTCCTGTAGCAGGCAGCGGTTCGGCCATCAGCTTCGGCGATCAGGCAGCAGCAGGAGAGTACACGGTAATGGCGAAGAACACGACCACCCTGTGTACGAACATGATGAGCGGCAGTGTAACGATAGAAGTAAATGCAACGGTAGTACCTGCGCTCACCATGAGTTCCTCACTGGGCACAACAGTATGTATCGGCTCACTGGTAACGTTCAGCACGGCACAGGTGAATGGCGGTACAGCACCTGCATACCAGTGGATGGTAAATGGCGTGAATGTAGGACTGGGTCTTTCAGAGTACTCATATGTACCAGCAGATGGTGATGAGGTGAGTGTGACGATGACGAGCAGTGCGGTATGTGCTACACCTGCTATGGTGAGTGCATCACTGGTAATGACGGTGAGCGCACATGTGATGCCACAGGTGCTGGTGACTGCAATGCCAAACGATACGGTATGTGCAGGTACAGCGGTAACGTACACGGCTACGGATGTAGCAGGTGGTACTTCACCGGTATATGTATGGAAGAAGAATGGTGTAGTGGTAGGCGCAGGCCCTGTGTTCAGCATTGTACCTGATAACGGCGATGTGATTACATGTGAGATGACGAGCAACTTCCCATGCAGACTACAGGATGTTGTGAGCATGGATACGAAGATGCGCGTAGTGACACCTGTAGCACCGGAGGTAACGATCACGGCCAATCCGGGCCTGTCGGTATCAGAGGGTCAGAATGTGAAGTTTACGGCACATGTAAGCAATGGCGGCAGCAACCCGATGTATCGCTGGTATGTGAATGGCACAGAGGTGAGCGGCGCTACAAGTAGCATGTATCAGACGAGCGAGCTGCTGGACGGAGATGAGGTAAGGTGTGAGGTAGTGAGCGGCGGATACTGCTCCGGTCTTGTGGGTGATGCTACGGTAACGGTGAGTGTGAGCACACTGGGAGTAGTGAGCACTACGGCAAACGGAATGGACATCAGCCTTCATCCGAACCCGAACAAGGGTCAGTTTGTGGTGAAGGGTCGCATAGAGACAGAGGCTAAGGAAGTGAATGTGGATGTGACAGACATGCTGGGTCAGGTGGTATACCGTGGAGTACTGGCGGTGAGCAATGGTTCCGTAGAGGGTCATATCACGCTGAGCAACGGCCTTGCCAATGGCATGTACATGCTGAGTGTACGTACAGCGGGTGAGACGAAGACGTTCCACTTCGTGATGCAGCAGTAATACACGATGAAAGTGATAATACACCGCCGGGGTGCTCCAACGAGCACCCCGGCTTTTTTGTGTTATAATGGCAATGGAAAGGAGTGAAAATTAGACCAGTGAATATGTCCCAACCTGGAAAATACCTGCTTCAGCATCATAAAATGCCGGTTCGCACTCAAAATTCAGCATTATAAACCGATAGTATATAGCTTGAGTCCGATAACCATAATTCTAAACACTAAAAACTAAAAAAATGGACTATTATCTGAGTCAGGTTATGCTGTGGGCACTGGACTGGGCGCCACGGGGCTGGACCATCTGTGATGGCAAATCACTTCCTGTAAGAAACTATCAGGCACTATATGCGTTATTGGGTAATTATTATGGCGGCGACTCGGTTAACTTTAATATACCAGACTTAAGGGGCAGGGTTCCCGTAGGGTTTGGAAGAGGGGCCGGGCTGGTAAATAATTATCTCTACGCTAAGCCCTCCGGCAATGAGAATACTACTCTTGGAATAGCTAATATGCCGGCTCATACTCATACGGGGCAGGTTAGTCTGACCGGTTCCGGAGGTTTTGTAGTATCTACAGACAATGCAAGTTTTGCCACACCCAGCAGTTCCATGGTGCTTGGTGCCGCTACTACTAATGCTGTAGATGTGTTGGGTAACCCTGCAGAGCTAAATATATATACAGATGCTTCAGACCTGACTACATTGCCCAATGCGCTTACTCTGAATGTGACAGGTGGTGGTTCTTTTACAACCAACGCAACTGGTGGCAACCAGGCATTTTCAAACATTCAGCCTGTGTTGGCTATGAATTACATCATGTTGATAGAAGGAGGTATATTCCCACCGCGTCCATAATGTAGTTGGTGGTTTTTCCTGAAAATAATCAGAATGCATATTAAAATGCCCCGGCAGTGTAATCGTATTTATTGCCGGGGCATTTTATTATGAGCATATATTACCTCTTTAGTAATGATGAAAAAGTATTCAGGCGCTATAAATATTAAAACTAAACTATTAAATTTACCATTTCATTTACACTTATAGCTATCTTCGCAGGTTGGTAATCATTTTGTAAGAGCATAAGTTATTTGCAAAAACTATAAATATGAAAATCAGAGCTATACTATTAACAGCATTAATAGCTTCGTGTGCCGGAAACAGGTCTCATGCACAGGGAATGGCCGTAAATACAACAGGCAGTGTTGCAGATAACTCTGCTATGCTGGATGTTTCATCTACAGCAAAGGGTATCCTGATACCCAGAATGACACAGACTGAGAGAGATGCAATAAGTTCGCCTGCTACAGGTCTTATGATATATCAGACTGATGGTACTGCCGGATTTTACTATTATAATGGAAGTGCATGGACTGCCATTGGTGGCGGCGGTGGAACCCCTACAGGTGCTGCAGGTGGTGCTCTTTCAGGCACATATCCTAACCCTACACTGGGAAACGCTTCTGTTCAAAATGTAAACCTGGCAACAAGCAGTGTAACTACGAGCAAAATTGCTGATGGAACAGTGACAACATCCAAAATATTCGATAATACAATTTTGAATGCAGATGTTAATGCTGCCGCAGCGATAGCATATAGTAAGCTAAACTTAACCAGCTCTGTAGCATTAACAGATCTAAGCGCTACGGGTACCAGAAGTGCCTCTACATTTCTGCGTGGCGATAATACATGGGCTACACCTACGGCCGCTCCTTCAGGCGCAGCAGGTGGTGTTCTCAGCGGTACCTACCCTAACCCCTCTCTGGCCGATAACTCAGTTACTGTAGCTAAAATCAATGCATCAGGTACAGCTTCTGCCACTACATACCTGCGTGGAGATGGTAGCTGGGCTACACCATCAGGCGGCGGTGGCAGTAGTGCTACCGGTGCTGCGCCCGATAAGATACCATACTCTATGGTATCGGGTACAACGGCAGGAGCTGGTACTCCAATGTATTCGCCAAGTAGCCAATATCAGACAACTTCATCAACAGTTAACGGATATGCAGCCGTACTGGCGCCTACTGCCTGTACGCCCACAATGACCATTTACTCTTTTGTTCCAAACCCTATGGTATGGACGCTAAGCGCGCTTACGCCCAATACGACCAGTGCTAATTTTACTGCCACACCAATTGGTACATGCAGCACAAGTTCTGCATCAGGATCTACACCACAGGTATGCATAATAAATGCATCTGCGGTACCAGCCGGCACACCTATTGTATTAACTTCGAATACCACAACAGGTGGTCCATATATATTTTACCGTGCATTTTCATGTGATTAAGCCTGTTGGAAGTCAGTAACCGTAATAAAGTTTTTTCTGTTCATTCAGAATTCGATAATAAGTCTATACACGTTTTTCTATGAGAAACTACTACTTGAATAAGAAGGGTATACTTGCCGGCTTGGCAATGGTATTTGCTTCCCTGTTTGCGGAACGGGCTATAGCAGTGCCAACAGTTCTTACGGCGGGAGATATTGCCATTGTTGCTTATAATGCTGATGATGCACCCAGTGGCGAAGATGACTTTGTCTTCATGCTACTAACCGACATTGGTTCCGGCACACAGATAAACTTTACTGATTTCGGTTGGTGCTCCGGTGTGGACATAACCGGGTTTCAGACGGCTTATCCGTGTAGCATACCGCCAACGGTTTCAGGATCTGTATCTGATGGCGCTATAACGTGGACTGCTACCAGCAATATGACTGCAGGCACACAGGTAATCGTAACCTGCAAAACAGCGTTGTCGGCCTCGGTAGGTACTGTGACTGGTATGCAGGCGACGGGTTTTAATGCGTCACAATATATTACGCTTGCCACCGGCGGCGATCAGCTTTTTGCTTTTCAGGGCACATTGGCATCTCCAACGCTTATAGCCGGCATTCATATGAATGGTGCCTGGGATGCTACATTAGCCCAGTGTACTACTGCTCCGGGCAGCTCTACACAGCCGGCGGCTCTCAGTTCGTTCTCCTTTGCTATTTCCCCTGAGGTGGACAATGCTGCTTATAATTTTACCGTAACAAGTGGCACCAAAGCAGCGATGCAGGCTGCCATTTTTAATCCGGCCAACTGGGTTGTGGATGATGCAAACAGATTTACATTCCCCTTATCGGGTACTGTAACGGTTACGCCATCAGGCGGCTCTACCCCCTCATTCACAGGCAGTACATCTCTGGTTGTTTGTGGCAATACTACAAACAATGCCATTAACTCCAATCTGGCAATAACAGATGCCGGTACAGGCCTTACGGAGACATGGACAGTAACAAGCGCGCCATCGCATGGTACACTCAGTGGCTTCCCATACAGCACATCCTCTACAGGTGGTGCGGTTTCACCTACTGGTCTTTCTTATACACCTACTACATCTTATACTGGTAGTGATGCCTTCACCATAATGGTATCGAACGGTACCAATACAGCTACCGCTACTATTAACGTGACTGTCAATCCGTCCCCTAGTGCCGGAACAATAGTGCCGGGAGGAAATGGAGTAGCTACTGTTTGTGCTACAGCTGGTAAAACTAATACTGCTTCAGGTGCTGCTGCAGGTGGAACATGGAGTTCATCAAATCCCAGTGTAGGTACAATTAATCCGTCTTCGGGATTGTTTGTAGGTGTGAGTGGCGGTACAACAACTATTTCTTATTCGGTTTCCAGTGGTGGTTGCACAAGTGTAGCCACACTTGTTTATACGGTATATGCGCTTACAAATGCGGGGACGATTACAGCCTCTGCCAATCCTGCCTGTGTAGGAGATAATGTTACCATGACAACGTCTTCTACAACTACCTCAACCCCGCCCTATACACATGCATGGGTTTCTTCCAACACGGCGGTAGTTACAATTAATGCCACAACGGGTGTAGCTACTGCGCTAAGTAGTGGTACAGCCCGTATCTCCTATCTGGCCACAGGTTGCGGTACTGTATCTACTAATATCACACTGACGGTTACTTCTGCATCGCCGGGCACCATAAGTGGCACTACCTCCATCAATACAGGAGCCAGTACAACACTTACCAGCAGTGGAGATGCCGGTGGTGTATGGAGCAGTGCAACTCCTGGTGTTGCAAGCATTGGTAGCAGTTCAGGCACAGTAACAGGTGTCTCGCCGGGCAATTCGGTAATATCTTATCAGGTAGGCAGCGGTAGTTGTATAGGTACTGCTACTGTAAATGTAAGTGTTACCGATCCTCCTCTCAGTGCCACCACCAGCAAAACTGATGTAGCCTGTAACGGTGCCTGTACAGGTACCGCCACAGTTACACCTACAGGCGGAACCCCGCCCTACAATTACCTGTGGAGCAATGCAAATGTCACATCGGCAATAAGCGGACTTTGTGCTGGTGTATATACTTATACAGTTACAGATAATGTTGGTGCTGTTATCTCTAATACGGTGTCAATAACACAACCGGCATCTGCACTGGCATTGACATCCATTGGTAATAATGGGCCTGTAATAGTGGGAGATAACCTCAATCTTACATCTACGGTTTCAGGCGGCACTGCTCCATATACTTATTCATGGGCAGGTCCAAACTCATTTACTTCTACAGTTGCAAATCCGGTAATTACAGCAGCTACAGCCGCAGCTACAGGTGTATACACACTTACCGTAAGTGATGCAGGCAGTTGCACAGCCTCCGGCACTAATACCACATCTGCTACGGTTAACACACCGGTTCCACCAACAGCAACTACCAATGCGGCAACTGGTGTTTCCTCATTCACCGGGGTGATGAACGGTACTGTAAATGCAAATGATTTTGCAACTTCGGTGTCATTTATATATAGCACCGATGCGGCAATAGCCAGCGGAGTAATGACAGTAACTGCTACACCTTCCAGTGTCACGGGAACTGTGAGTACTGCGGTTGCTGCATCTGCCAGCGGAGTCTCGGCCAATACCGTTTATTACTATAGGGTAGTTGCTACTAATGCTGGTGGTACTGTGATGGGCAGTATTCTCACTTTCACCACTTCTGCTACACCAGCATCACCTACCATTCATATAAAGAGTGGTACGCAGGTAAAAGGTAGCGGAGCGGTACAGGTGGTAAGCAATGTGTCCTCATTCATTAATGAGGGTTCATTTGCCAGTGATGCAGGAACACTGAAGTTTGCTGCGGCTACTGATATAAGCGGTGCTGGTACTACCTCTGCCAATAATGTACAGGTAGATCATGCATCCGGTACAACCACATTCTATGCTCAGGTATCGGCACGTACCAATGCCAATATTATCAATGGCACAGTAAATACCAACTCAGGTAATATATATGTACGTACCGATCTGACCCCATCTGCTACTATGACGAATACCGGTGTACTTACCGGTACTATCAACGGTCTGCTCACGAACGCAAGCGCCACTACAGGTGTTACACCTTCTTATACATCAAACCTCTCAACAAACATTAGTGGTACCCCCATTCTGTACCAGTGGCAGAGCTCACCTGATAATGTGAACTGGACGAATGTGGCAGGAGAGACAAACGCTACTTATACCGCAACGGTTACAGGCACTGTTTATTATAGAAACAGCCTCACAGCCAGCAACAGTGCTTATGCACAAATGACACCTTCAGTGATGATGACAATATCATCTATTGTAGCGCCTGCAGTAACTACCAATCCTGCATCTGCAGTAACTGTTACCGGTGGCACCCTGAATGGTGATGTGAATGCCGGTGGTGATAATACCACAGTAATTTTTGAATATAGCACAGTATCTGATTTATCGTCAGGTGTAGTGACAGTATCTGCCACACCTGCATCGGTTACCGGAAATACGGTTACTCCGGTTTCAGTAGTACTTACAGGACTTGCTACTACCACTACCTATTATTATAGGGTTTCAGGTACAAACTCACAGGGTACTACTCAGGGTTCTATACTGAACTTTACTACCGGTGTCATAAACACAACGCCGGCTTTTGTAGGTGGCGCTACAGGCACTATGACATTGTGCCAGGATGCAGCAGCTACTGCTATCAACGACAATCTGGGTGTAACTGACCCTGATGCTGCACAGACACTTACCTGGACTGTAAACTCAGCCCCATCTCATGGTTCGCTCACGGGCTTTAATGCTACGGCATCTACCGGTGCAGGTACAATTACGCCTACAGGGTTGTCTTATCAGCCTACAGCTGGGTACTCCGGTACAGATGCTTTCACCATTCAGGTGAGTGATGGTACCGCTACGGCCCTGCGTACTATTAATGTGACCGTAAATGCTACACCTACGGTAGCTGCGGTTACCAGCCAGGCGGTATGTAATACGGCATCTACCACAGCGGTAAGCTTCAGTGGTACCGGAACTACCTATGACTGGACAAATACAACGACATCTATTGGTCTGGCTTCAACAGGTACAGGTAACATAGCTTCCTTCACTGCTACCAACGGCGGTACTGCCCCTGTAGTAGCTACAGTGAATGTTACCCCATTGGCCAATGGCTGTACAGGTACTGCCACTACCTTTAATTATACAGTGAATCCTACACCATCGGTTACTGACCCGTCAGACCAGGTTGTTTGTAATAACGCCGCTACTACTGCTATAAACTTTACAGGCAGCGCAGTAAGTGGCACTACCTATACATGGGATAACAACACTACATCAATAGGACTGGCTGCGACAGGTACCGGTAACATAGCCTCGTTTACGGCTACGAACACTGGTGCCACAGCTGTAGTGGCTACCATTACTGTTACTCCTACAGCTAACAGCTGTGCAGGCAGCAGCCAGACATTTACCATAACGGTGAATCCTACGCCTTCGGTTACTGACCCGTCAGATCAGGCTGTTTGTAATACTGCAGCAACTACTGCTGTAAACTTTACCGGCAGCGCAGTAAGTGGCACTACCTATACATGGGATAATAATACGACATCAATAGGACTGGCTGCGACAGGTACCGGTAACATAGCCTCGTTTACGGCTACAAACAGTGGCGCTACCCCTGTAGTGGCTACCGTTACTGTTACCCCTACGGCTAACAGCTGTGCAGGCAGCAGCCAGACATTTACCATAACAGTGAATCCTACGCCTACAGTAGCAGACCCTGCCGATCAGGCGGTATGTAACAATGCCTCAACTACTGCTGTGAACTTCAGCGGTGCTGTAAGCGGTACTACCTATACATGGGATAACAACACTACATCAATAGGACTGGCTGCGACAGGTACTGGTAACATAGCCTCGTTTACAGCTACAAACAGCGGTACTACCCCTGTGGTGGCTACGCTTACAGTTACCCCTACAGCTAACAGCTGTACAGGCAGCAGCCAGACATTCACCATAACGGTGAATCCTACACCTACAGTTAACGATCCTTCCGATCAGCTGTTGTGTAATAATGCTGCAACTACTGCAGTGAACTTCAGCGGTGCAGTAAGTGGCACTACTTATACATGGAGCAACAGTAATACTGCTACCGGTCTTGCCGCAACAGGTTCCGGAAACATAGCTTCTTTCACTGCGGCTAACGCTACCAGTGCGGTAATCGTATCTACAGTTACAGTAACGCCATCGGCTAATGGCTGTACAGGTAGTACGCAGGATTTCACCATCAGCGTGAAACCAACACCGAATGTAGTAGTACCTGCCAGCTATGCAGTATGTAACGGTGCTTCAACATCAGCTACATTCAATGGCTCTGTATCGGGCACTACCTATACATGGCAGAACAGCAATACATCTATAGGTCTGGCAAGCACAGGTACAGGAGATATTGCATCCTTCACTGCTACCAACGTGAGCAGCAGCCCTGTAACTGCTACAGTTACTGTAACACCTACAGCAGCAGGCTGTACGGGCAGCAGCCAGACATTCACTATTACAGTGAATCCTACGCCAAACGTAGCTGACCCTGCCGACCAGCTTCTGTGTAACTCAGCATCTACTACTGCGGTTACCTTCAGTGGTACGGTAAGCGGTACTCTGTATTCATGGACTAACAGTAACACGGCTACCGGCCTTGCCAGCACTGGTACAGGAAATATAGCTTCGTTTGTGGCTACAAATACCGGCAATACGGTAATCGTATCTACAGTTACGGTAACGCCATCGGCAAATGGCTGTACAGGAAGCTCTCAGGAGTTCACTATCAGCGTGAAGCCTACACCGGTACTCACCGACCCTACAGATGTGGCAGTATGTAACAATACCGTAGCGCCTGCCACTACATTTGTAAGCTCAGTATCAGGCTCCACATTTGCATGGACAAATGATAATACTACTACAGGTCTTGCTGCATCGGGCAGTACACACATATCTGCATTTGTAGCTACCAATACTACTGGTACGCCTGCCGTATCTACAGTAACGGTAACACCTACAGCCGCAGGTTGTGTAGGTGCCAGCCAGACATTCAGCTATACAGTGAATCCTACGCCTACAGTAGGTACACCGGCTAACCAGCTTCTGTGTAACACTGCACCTACAACTGCAGTAAACTTTACCGGCAATGTAGCTTCAGCAACATATACATGGAGCAATACTGATAATACTATTGGTCTTGCATCTACAGGTGTAGGTAACATACCATCGTTTACTGCCACAAATACTACCAACGTAACAAGGACGGGAACAATAAGCGTTACACCATCGGCCTTCGGCTGTACCGGTACTACACAGTCATTTACTATTGGTGTGAAACCTACACCAACTGTAGCTGACCCTGCAGACCAGGTAGTATGTAATACTGCGTTTACCACAGCGGTAAACTTCTCAGGTACAGTATCCGGAACTGTTTTCAGCTGGACTAATACTTACAGCGTAATCGGGCTGGCTACATCAGGTACGGGTAACATCGCATCTTTTGCCGCTACCAATCCTACTTATGCTACCATTGTATCTACAGTAACTGTTACACCATCGGCTGCAGGCTGTACAGGTAGCAGCGAGAGCTTTACCTACACAGTACATCCTACACCGGATGTAGCTGACCCTGCCGATCAGGCAGTATGTAATGGCACATCAGTAGCTGCAACCAACTTTACAGGTAATGTATCAGGTACAGCTTTCAGCTGGACCAATAACAATGCAACAATAGGTCTGCCTACAAGCGGTACCGGTAATATAGCATCCTTCACAGGAACAAACAGCAGTGCATCGGCTGTACAGGTAGCTACCGTAACGGTAACACCATCGGCCAATGGCTGTACCGGCGCGTCACAGTCATTTACTATCAGGGTAAATCCTACACCTACTATGAATGCAGTAAGCAGCAGCGTAGTATGTGCCAATCAGACTGTACCGGCTAAGAACTTCACCGGTGGCTCTGCATCAAATGTTTACACCTGGACTAACAGCAACAGCGCCATAGGTGTTGCCAGCAGCGGAACAGGAAACATAGCAGCATTTACAGGTACTAATGCCGGGCTTACTGCTATCTCAGGCAACTTCACCGTTACACCTACACTTACCCTCATGGGTCTTACATGTACAGGTGCATCGCGCAACTTTGCAGTAACGGTAAATGCACTGCCTCAGGTAACTGCTATAGGCAGCAACACACCTATCTGTGCCGACCAGACACTGAACATCACAAGCACTATCGTAGGTGGCCAGACGCCATATACTATAGACTGGACAGGTCCTAACTCGTTTATTGATAACGTAGAAGACCCATCAATAGTAAGCGCAACTACAGCCGCTACTGGTATCTACTCACTGAATGTGACTGATGCCAACGGTTGTATGACTGCTGCTACCAGCACTACATCGGCCGTGGTGAATCCTCGTCCGTCAATGACAGGTGTTACCAACAGTGGCCCTGTGTGTGTAGGTGCTACACTGAGCTTTACTTCATCAGCTACAGGTGCCAGCACGCCATATACTTATTCATGGACCGGTCCTAACTCGTTTACTTCTACTCAGCAGAACCCTGCAATAGCCGGAGCTACAACCGCAGCTACAGGTATATACTCTGTTGTGGTTACAGATCAGAACGGTTGTACCGCTACAGGCGTACGTACTACATCGGCTACGGTGAACAACCTGCCAACTGTTGCATCAGTAACGGCATCGCCTACAGCACTGTGTACCGGTTCTGCAATAACACTTACTTCTGGTGCTACAAGCGGCTCAGGTTCTCTGGTGTCTTATAACTGGAGTGGACCTAACAGCTATAGCAGCACTTCTACGGCAGGTACTACATCGCTCACGGCTACTACAGTAGCAGCAAGTGGCCAGTACTCACTCTCTGTAACTTATACAGGTACAGGTTGTACCAGCACAACGGTAGTATCATCTCCGGTTACTGTTATTCAGCGTCCGCTGGTACATACGGTATTGGGCGGCGGTGCATATTGTGCCGGTGGTTCAGGTGTGGCTATCACACTCAGCAACTCTGATATTGGCAAGTTCTACCAGCTTTATAATGGCGGCACCCCTGTAGGAGCTCCTGTCGCTGGTACAGCTACTACCATATCATTTGGCAACCATACCGCTCCAGGTACTTACATAGTAATGGCTGGTCTCGGTTCTCCATGTCCTACTATGATGGCAGGTAGTGCTACTGTAGTTGTTAACCCATTACCGGTAGCATATAATGTTACAGGTGGTGGTAGCTATTGTGCAGGCGGTACAGGTGTTCCTGTAGGCCTTAGCGACGGTGATGCCGGCGTTGATTACACCCTGTATTATGGCAGTACTTCTGTAACTACAGTTGCAGGTACCGGTGTTCCGTTCAGCTTTGGTAATATGACAGGTGTGGGCAGCTACTCTGTATCAGCGGTAGTAACGGCCACAGGTTGTACCAATGATATGGTCGGTACAGCTAATGTCAGCATCAACTCTCTGCCTACAGTATTTAATATGACAGGCGGCGGTAGCTATTGTGCCGGTGGTACAGGCGTGGCTGTTGGTCTCAGCAACTCTACTGCAGGTGTTACTTATCAGTTGTATAATGGTGCTTCACCGGTAGATGTACCTGTAGTAAGTACAGGTGGTGCCATCAACTTTGGCAACCAGACTGTAGCAGGAACATATTCAGTTGTTGCTACCAATGGCTCAGGATGTACAGCTGATATGAGCGGTACATCGGTAGTATCAATCAACACAATACCTACTGTATACACAGTTACAGGTGGCGGTAGCTACTGTAGCGGTGGTGCTGGTTTTGCTGTTGGCCTTTCAGGTTCGCAGGCAGGTGTTAACTATCAGTTGTATAATGGTGCTACGGCTACTGGTTCTCCTGTAGCAGGTACAGGCTCTCCGCTTAACTTCGGAATGTTTACTGCAGCAGCAGCTTACTCGGTACGTGCTACCAATGCATCTACCGGCTGTACAGCTAATATGTCAGGCTCTGCCACTATTAATATATACAGCTTACCTGCTACTTACACTGTAGGTGGCGGAGGTAGCTTCTGCATAGGTAGTACTGGCCCTTCAGTTACATTGTCTGGTTCTGACGGTGGCGTAAGCTATCAGCTTTACCGTTCAGGTAGCCCTGTAGGTACTGCAATGCTGGGTAGTGGTACTGCTATCAACTTCGGTACACAGTCTACTCCTGGTATCTATACGGTAGGAGCAGTTAACTCTGCTACAGGCTGTGCATCATCAATGAGTGGTGCAGCTACGGTTACTGTTAACCCACTACCTGTTATCTACCCTGTAACGGGCGGAGGTAACTACTGTACCGGTGGTACAGGTGTTGCGGTAGGTCTTGGCGGATCGGCTACAGGTGTAAACTATACCTTATTTAATGGTGCTACGCAGATAGGCAGTGCAGTAGCGGGTACGGGTTCCCCAATCAGCTTTGGCGTTCAGACAATGAGCGGTACCTACACTGTATTTGCAGCTAATGCTACTACGGGTTGTACGAACAATATGAGCGGCAGTGCCTCAATCGGCATCAACCCGCTGCCATCGGTATATCCTGTAACGGGTACGGGCAGCTACTGCGCAGGCGGTGCAGGTCTTCCTGTAGGTCTTGGCGGTTCTGCTACCGGTGTTAACTACAGTCTGTACAACGGCGGCACGCTGGTGAACGTAGTAGCAGGTACGGGTGGTACTATCAGCTTCGGCACGATGACGGCATCAGGTACCTATACAGTACAGGCTACCAATGCTACTACGGGTTGTACAAATGCAATGACCGGCAGTGCCGACATCACAGTAAATACATTACCATCCGCATTTACGGTTACCGCTTCAGGCAGCAGCTATTGCGCCGGCGGAGCAGGTATCACCATTGGTCTGAGCGGAACGACCACATCGGGAGTAGAATACCAGTTGTATAACGGCGCTACAGCGGTGGGCACACCGGTAGCGGGCGGCGGCAGCGTAAGCTTCGGCGCACAGCTGGCAGCAGGCACTTACAGTGTACTGGCTACCAACACAACCACGGGTTGTACCCGCGGCATGACAGGTACTGCATCAGTAAGCATCAACCCGCTCCCGACTATCTATGCGGTAACGGGCGGCGGCAGCTACTGTGCAGGTGGCAGCGGCGTAGGTGTGAGCCTGAGCGGCAGCGAGAGCGGCATCAGCTACCAGCTGTATAACGGAGCAGCTACTGCGGGTACTGCGGTAACGGGCAGCGGCTCATCAGTAACCTTCGGAGCACAGACAGCAGCAGGTACCTATACGGTACAGGCGAGCAACACAGCTACCGGATGTGTGAACAACATGAGCGGCGCTGCTACGGTAGTAGTAAATGCAACACCTACAGCCTATAACGTAACAGGCGGCGGCAGCTACTGCGCAGGCGGTACGGGTATGGTCGTAGGTCTTGACGGCTCCAACACAGGCATCAACTACCAGCTGTACAACGGTCTTACTGCAGTAGGCAGTGCGGTACCGGGTACGGGCTCAGCGATGAGCTTCGGACTACAGACCTCAGCGGGTACGTATATGATAAAAGCAGTGAACACGACCACCGGTTGTATGAGCGATATGACAGGCAATGCGATGATCAGCATCAACGCACTCCCTGTAGCTTATAACGTAACGGGTGGCGGCAGCTACTGTGCAGGCGGCAGCGGCGTATCTATAGGACTGAGCGGCAGCACCGCAGGTGTTACCTATCAGCTGATGAGCGGCAGCATGCCAGTAGGCGCATCGGTAACAGGCACAGGCGCAGCACTGGACTTTGGTATCCAGAGTACCGCAGCTACCTATTATGTAAGCGCCGATAACGGTACCTGTACCAATACAATGAACGGCTCTGCTACAGTAGTAGTAAATGCGCTTCCTGTAGTACAGACAGTAACAGGCGGTGGCAGCTACTGCTCAGGCGGCAGTGGCGTGAACGTAGGACTGGCTACGAGCGAGGCAGGCGTAAGCTACCAGCTGTACCGCAACGGCGTAGCTACCGGCAGCCCGCTGGCAGGCACAGGCCTTGCACTGGACTATGGTCTTCAGACAGCAGCAGGCACTTATTCGGTAACAGCATATAACAGCGGTACGGGCTGTATGAGCGCTATGAGCGGCACAGCTACCATCAGCATCAACAGCCTTCCTGTACTGCATACGGTAACAGGCGGCGGCGGCTACTGCGCAGGCAGCACGGGCGTAAGCATCGGCCTTGACGCTACCGACGGTGGTGTTATGTATCAGCTGTATCTGGGCAGCGCGCCAGTGGGCAGCCCTGTGGCAGGTACCGGCCTTGCAGCCGACATGGGTACTTATACAATAGCAGGAACCTATACGGCACGAGCTACAGATATGACCACAGGCTGTGAGAGCGATATGAGCGGCAGCGCTACCGTAATAATCAATGCACTTCCACAGCTTCATACCGTAGGCGGCGGCGGAACTATCTGTCAGGGTAGTGCAGGTGTTGCCGTAGTACTGAACAACTCGAGCGTAGGAGTAAACTACCAGCTGTACATGGATGGCCTCACGGTAGGTGCACCGGTAGTTGGTACCGGTGCTGCACTGAGCCTTGGTCTTCAGTCAGCACAGGGTGTATACACGGTAATGGCGGTTAACGCTACTACAGGCTGTACGCGCGATATGGGCGGCAGCGCAACAGTAATTGTCAACCCACTGCCATCACTGCAGACAGTGACAGGCGGCGGCAACTACTGTGCAGACGAAGCAGGAGTACCGGTAGGTCTGAGCTCATCGAACACGAACGTAGTATATCAGTTATATAACGGCAGCACAGCAGCAGGCGGCCCTGTATATGGTACAGGCTTTGCGCTGAACTTCGGCCTTCAGACAGCGACCGGCAACTATACGGTACTGGCAACGAACACGATAACAGGCTGTGCACGTGGTATGAACAACATAGTAACAGTAACCCAGCATCCGCTGCCACTGGAATACACAGTTGGCGGAGGTGGCGCATACTGTACCGGCGGTACGGGCGTAGGCGTAACGCTGAGCAGTTCACAGGTGGGCGTAAGCTACCAGCTGTACCGTGGTACAGACCCTGTAGGACTTCCTGTAGCGGGCGACGGCACACCACTGGACTTCGGTCTTCAGACAGATGCGGGACTGTACAAAATACTTGCTATCAATGACGTGACATCATGCACGCATTATATGAGCGGCAGCGCTACCGTGATTGTAAATGAGCTTCCTGTAGTATACTCAGTGAGCGGCGGCGGCAGCTACTGCTCGGGCGGCAGCGGTGTAGAGATAGGCATGGCCAACTCTACACTGGGCATCAACTACCAGCTGTACCGCGGCGGCATCCCTATGGGAACGGCAGCAGCAGGAACCGGCGGCGAACTGAGCTTCGGCCTTCAGACAGTAGCGGGAACGTACACCGTAGTGGCAACGAACCCGGTTACAGGCTGTATGCGCGATATGAGCGGCAGCACCGCAGTTATCATCAATGCACTTCCTGCAGTACAGACAGTGAGCGGCGGCGGCAGCCTCTGCGCAGGCGCAGCAGGTGTTGATGTAATGCTGGGCAGCTCAGCTACGGGTATCAGCTACCAGCTGTATAATGGCAGCATGAGCGTAGGCGTGGCAGTAGAGGGCGATGGCTCCGGCATCAACTTCGGTGCACAGACAGCAGCAGGCACATACAGTGTACTGGCAACAGATATGATTACAGGCTGCACGAATGCGATGAGCGGCAGTGCAACGGTAATTGTAAATGCGCTACCTGTAGCGAAGACAGTAACGGGTGGTGGCAGCTACTGCTCCGGCGGCAGCGGCGTAGCAGTAGGGCTGAGCGGCTCACAGAGCGGCGTAAGCTACCAGCTGTATAACGGCAGCACAGCTACCGGCACAGCAGTAGCGGGCAGCGGTTCTGCCATCAGCTTCGGCATGCAGACAGCATCGGGCAGCTACAGCGTAATGGCAACAAACGACCTGACAGGCTGCAGCAGCGGCATGACAGGCGTAGCAGAAGTAATGATAGATGCACTCCCCACCCAGTATCCTGTACTGTCTATAGGCAGCAGCTACTGTGTAGGCGAGGAGGGCGTAAACATATTGCTGAACAGCTCGGATGCGGGCATCAGCTACCAGCTGTATAACGGCAGCACGTCTATGGGCGGTGCGATGCCGGGAACAGGTGGCGTGATAGACTTCGGTGCGCAGACAGTACCGGGCTCTTATCATGTAATAGCCACGAACACAACGAGCGGCTGTACGAACCTGATGACCGGCAGCCCGTCAATCATCATCAACCCGCTGCCGGCAGCGTTTACGGTGACAGGTGGCGGCGCGTACTGCGAAGGCAGTGCAGGCACAGCGGTAGGACTGTCTGGCAGCTCAGTAGGTATCAGCTACCAGCTGTATAACGGCAGCATGGCAGTAGGCAGTGCTGTGAGCGGCACCGGCGGAGCGCTGAGCTTCGGCATGCAGGGCACGGGTAGCTATGTGGTAGTAGGAACGAACGCAATCAGCGGCTGTACGAATGCGATGAGCGGCAGCGTAACCTCAGTAATGAATGCAGCTCCTGTGGTGAACAACGTAACGGGTGGCGGCGCATACTGTGCAGGCGGCAGCGGCGTAGCAGTAGGTATGGATAATACGCAGACCGGTGTAGACTACAAACTGTACCGTGGCGGCGTACTGATGACGACAGTAGCGGGCAATGGCGGCGACATCAGCTTCGGCATGCAGACCACATCAGGCACCTACAGTGTTGTGGCTATGAATACGACTACAGGCTGTACCTCAGCAATGAACGGCAGCGTGGCAGTGATTATGAACGCAGTACCTGTGGCCTACAATGTAACAGGCGGCGGAGCATACTGCAGCGGCAGCGGCGGAGTAAGCGTAGGTCTGAGTGGCAGTGCGGCATCGGGCAGCGATATCAGCTACCAGCTGTACCGTGGTTCGGCACCTGTGAGCGGCGCAGTAATGGCAGCGACAGGGTCAGCTATCAGCTTCGGCATGCAGACAGTGAGCGGCGCCTATGCGGTAGTGGCTACGAATACGGTTACGGGCTGTACGTCGAACATGACGGGCAGTGCAACGGTAACAGAGAATGCCCTTCCTGAGGCGTTTGTGGTAACGGGCGGCGGCAGCTACTGCAGCACCCCTACCTCAACCGGTCTTCCTGTAGGCGTAGCATCAAGTGCACCGGGCATCAGCTACCAGCTGTACCGTGATGGATCAGCAGTAGGTGCTCCTGTAGCAGGCAGCGGTTCGGCCATCAGCTTCGGCGATCAGGCAGCAGCAGGAGAGTACACGGTAATGGCGAAGAACACGACCACCCTGTGTACGAACATGATGAGCGGCAGTGTAACGATAGAAGTAAATGCAACGGTAGTACCTGCGCTCACCATGAGTTCCTCACTGGGCACAACAGTATGTATCGGCTCACTGGTAACGTTCAGCACGGCACAGGTGAATGGCGGTACAGCACCTGCATACCAGTGGATGGTAAATGGCGTGAATGTAGGACTGGGTCTTTCAGAGTACTCATATGTACCAGCAGATGGTGATGAGGTGAGTGTGACGATGACGAGCAGTGCGGTATGTGCTACACCTGCTATGGTGAGTGCATCACTGGTAATGACGGTGAGCGCACATGTGATGCCACAGGTGCTGGTGACTGCAATGCCAAACG
>Ga0209066_10002796_pt1 | contig 20683 bp, 15 predicted proteins | sample All_14_2_FD_187198 | JGI IMG/M metagenome (GOLD analysis project Ga0209066, IMG submission 187198) | Freshwater microbial communities in response to fracking from Pennsylvania, USA - Allegheny Zone_MetaG_DW_15 (SPAdes) (version 2) ... | reverse complement strand
ACGTATATTTGAAGGGGTTACAATTTTTTTAAAAAAAATTGTAACCCCTTTTTTTTGCCAAACTGCTGAATTCTTTTCGTCGTGAAAACAAGTTCTTTCGCATAAAATCAGCCCAGTTTTACCTGCCAATGCCCCGTTCTTTACAACCGAATCGCATACAGGTTGTCCTTTCCACATAATTTTTTTTGCGAAGCAGCCCAACTGTAACTTAGGTGAAGGCTGTCTCGTCAAAGGCGAAATCATCCGAAACAAAAATCACCCCCGAAAGCCCCGTATGTCATGAAAAATTCAACCAAGAAAAAAACAATCTACCTTGCCTTAGGCTTCCTTCTTTTGCTCAGCATCGTTCAGGTGCGCAACGTCAAACTCATAGTGGATAGCCGAGCATTGTTTGGCTTCCAATTGGATTTGACGGATGCCCAACTTAGTTTTCGAGGTGCAGGAACCCACGATTCAAGCACCGAAGTGGCAGATGTCCAAAATGCCCAAAACGAAGATGTAAGCCTTCCCTGAATTCAGTTCCTTCATCCATTTGGGTGATGTTTTTGGGAGTAAAATTCTCGCTTTCACATCATTGTGCGATATTAAAGGTGGTAGCAGCAGATGCATCTTTGCATTATCAAATTAAAAAAGAAATCACCCGATAATATTGACCACATAAGGCCAAAAGCGAATCATCTTTAAAACATTATCCAAATGAGAACGAATCTCGAATTTCCCGTCGTGCGGGTCACTATCATAGCTATGCTCCTGATGCGGGCTTTTATGATGACAGCCCAGCAATGCATCCTTGGAACCACCAATATTAATGCATTTATCAAGGAAGTGCCCAGTTTGCCAAAAACCACAGGGGCTGCCGCTGTACGTGCCTATGGTGCAAACCTATTGCAGCAGAATTCATCGGCACTTGATGCTTTTTATCAACCATTTGAGGACAAGGTAAATAATCGCATTTCAGAATATAAGGAATATGCGCAGCAAAAAATGGCCATAGGCGGAACTGAAGCCGAATACCAGCAGCAAGCTGGGCTGATGGCGGATAAAAGCCCCATTATTGCCAATATGGGCGGTTATGAAAAGGTCAACCAAATGAATGAGGCGGAGGCAAAAAAAGCTGCTGAACAGGCTGCTTCGCAATATGCTGCCAACCCGTTTTCGGCCAATGGCATTCAATCGGCAGGAATGAATGCGCTTTACCAGAAAATCATCAGCGACCCAGTGTATGCAAAGAAATTCGAAAAAATGAGTGATGCTGAAAAGGAGGCTGAGCTGCGCAAATACATGGCCAACGACCAACCCGTGGTAAAGTCGCCCGCTGAAATCCAGCAACAGCAACGTGCATCCGATCAGCAGCAATCCCAAGCTGACAGGATTCGGAATGCCCAGGAAATCCAAATGAAAATCGTGGGATGGCAGCAAGAAATGAGTGGTGTTGGGTTGGATTATGCTCAGCAATCGCAGGAAATTGAGCAGCAAGGCCACTCCCACGAAGCTATTTCGAAGGAATATGCGAAAAAATATGAAGCCATTCCCATGGTTTCATTGGGCGAATATGGCTCAGACCATGACCCGGAGCAAGTGCGCAAGATAAAACTGGAGGAAGCCAAATTGCACAGGGAGCGGGCGCAGGAAGAATTGGTAAAATACAATGCTGCTTTATCCTCAGTCTCCAATCGCTATCAATCCATCGTTTCCGAATATATTGCCTATTTGAATCAAATCAAATCCAAGATATATAGTGGCACATCAGCAGAGGATATGATGGAAGCTACGAACACAGAGCAGCCCTTGCTTGGCTTTGAAATGAGCTTGATTGGAACGGCTTTGCAGTTAAGCGATTATTCCAAAGAAATCACCCAAAAAACGGCACAATGGGAAGCCAATTACCTGCAAGCCATGCAAACTTATAGGTGATAGGAAGGCTTCACTAAAGTTCGGCTATATTTGAAAATTATAGCAATTTTGAGCGCTAAAAAGCCTTCATTCAATCAATCGCAAATCCATGAAAATATCCATAATTGGAGCAGGCATTGGCGGGTTGACAACAGCCATTTCGCTTCGGAAATTCCGACCAGATATCCAGCTTGAAATATTTGAAAGCAGCCTTGAATTAAAAGCGGCTGGGGCAGGTCTGGCGTTGGGTGCCAATGCTGTCATGGCTTTTGAACAGCTTGGCGTGAAGGACGAAGTACTGGCTGTGAGCAATGTGCTGGAAATGTTCCAAATCCTGGATGCCACAGGCAGGGTCATCACCAAGAGCGATAACCTAGCAATTAATCGTAACTTGCAGACAATCAGCAACTTCGCCGTACATCGGGCCGATTTGCAGACAGTGCTGCTGGCGCAAATTCCGCAGATTCCTGTCCACTTGAACAAAAAGGTTTGGGACTTCCGGCAAGAGGGTGGTGGCGTCCAAATTCGCTTTGCGGACGGCTCGCAGCACCAGACCGATTTCGTGATTGCCACCGACGGAATACACTCCATATTCCGGCAGATGTTGCTACCGCAAAGCAAAATCCGCTTCGCAGGATACACCTGTTGGCGAGGTGTGACGGATATGCAACCCGCTGATTTTCAAGCAAATAAAGCAACGGAAACTTGGGCTGCTGGCAAACGGTTCGGCATTGTGCCACTCCCGAATGGCCGGATTTATTGGTTCGCTTGCCTGAATGCCGACAAGCAAAAAGGCGAGCGTTTTGCAGCCTTCGGCAAACGGGAATTACAGCAAATATTCGGAGACCTGCATGCTCCCATCGCTGAAATTATCTCCATGACAGATGCGGAAAGGATTATTTGGAACGATATTATTGACTTTCCGCCCATAAAACGGTTTGCATTTGACCGGGTACTGCTGCTCGGCGACGCTGCCCACGCCACGACTCCCAATATGGGCCAAGGCGCCTGCCAAGCCATTGAAGGCGCAGTGATTTTGGGTAAAACGCTAGCGAAAATCAGCGAACCTGCGGAGGCATTCCAAGCCTTCGAACGTAAGCGGTTAAAACGAACGGCGCTTATCGTGAACCGCTCTTGGACCTTGGGCAAGCTTGCGCAAATGGACAATCCATTGGCTATCGGCCTAAGGAATTTCGTTTTCAGAATGATGCCCGACAGCATGAATGAGCGGCAAGTGAAGGCCCTGCTCGACGTAGAATTTTAATTCCTACCAAAATCCAAGATTGAAGCTACTTCGTAGGTGTTGTAACCTTGAAGCATCTCCTATTATTAGTTTAAAATTTAAACATCAAATGAAAAAAGCATTGAAAATCGGCGGGTATATACTCGGCTCGGTACTCTTATTGCTTGCCTTTGGCGCAGCCTATATTCAATTCAACGGCACACCAAAATATGAGGTCGTACTGCCTGAATATCCAATGTTCAAGGCCGATAGTACGATGATTGCCGAAGGCAAGCGGACATTTTCCTTGGTTTGCAATAACTGCCACATGGCACAAAGCGGCAAATTGGAAGGGAAATTTTTGCCCGAAATACCTGCCATGTTTGGAAAGGCTTGGTCGGCCAATATCACTAGCCATCCAGTATATGGCACTGGCCGATACTCCAATGCAGAACTGGCCTACCTATTGCGAACGGGCATCCAAAAAGACGGGGATTATATCCCATTTATGCCGCAGTTTACGCATCTCAGCGATTCGGATGTGCAGAATATAATCGCATATCTGCGCTCTGGTGCGCCGGAATTGGCCCCCAGCGATGTTGCTCAACCTGCCGCTCAGCCTTCTTTTTTTGGTAAGCTCTTGACAAGGACGGTGATGAAGCCGAAACCATATCCCACGCAACCCATTCCAACCCCACCGTCGAATGATGCTGTGGCTTTGGGAAGGTATCTCGTGACCGCCAAACTGGACTGCTACGGTTGCCACAGCCCAGATTTTATGTCGGTTGATAGTGATTTTCCAGAGAAAACGCCGGGCTATTTGAGCGGTGGGAATGAGCTACAGGATGAGGAAGGCAAGCCGATTTTAAGCCGAAATCTCACACCGGATAAAGCAACAGGCCTCGGCAACTGGACGGAGGAACAATTCGTGAAAGCCATCAAAACGGGTATCAGACCCAATGGCCCTGCACTCCGTTTCCCCATGACACCGTTTGCCGCATTGACGGACGACGAGGCCAAAGCCATTTGGGCCTATTTACAGACTGTGCCAGCCATCAACAATGATGTTGATAAATTGGAGAAAAAGAAACCTTGATTTTTGGGTTGATAAGGGTTGATTATCAACCTTTATCAACCTTTATAAGTCCTTATCACCCACATTTATTCATCCAAATATGCGATGGATTTGCCAGTAAAATAAGAGCTTTCACATGAATATGCGGTTTTAAAACCATTTTAATGACCCCATCTTTGCATCATCAAATCAATCAATGTTCTTCGCATTAAAAACTAATTATCAAATGAAAACGCAACGTGAAAAAATCATCCTGAACTACTTCGACCCGCACAAATCTTTGGACGTGGTGGACATGTACAACTGGCTCTCTCCCGACATCACCATCAGCGAACCGGACGAACTGCCCTGGGGCGGCCAGTACCACGGCTTGACGGGCGTCGGCAGCTACCTGACGAAGGTTACACAGAACATCATTTCCGAGATTAAACTCGAAGAAATTTACACCTGCGGTGAATTGGTCATTGCCATAGGACGCTCGCAGGGCAAGGTGCGCAAGACGGGCCGCTCGTTCGATATACGGGTTACGCAGCTTTTTACCTTCAATGATGAAGACAAGATAAACCGGGTGGAATTCCTCGCTGATATGTCTTCATTCTTGGAACTTTTTGAAACGCAACCGTCATCTTCATGAGGCTATACAGCCACTAAAACATGGCTGGGCATCGGCTGGCATTGCCCTATCTGTCCGAGAAATCAATGCCGTTCGATTCAACCCATACATGCCAGGAATAGGGCGCATATTGCCAATATTCTTACATTATCCCAAAACCAAAAAAACATTCTTAACAACTCATCATTTTAAATCACTCGACGAATGAAATCAATCTCAATGAAGGCCCTTGTGGCCATGTTCGGCCTATTGGCCATTTGCTCCACTAGCTGCAAAAAAGACAAAGACGACAGCAAAACAGACCTGCTGACAGGCGGAAATTGGCAAATGACAGCGCTCACTTCCGACCCTGCTTTTGATTGGTTCGGTACGCCTGTTACCAATGTTTATGCGCAATTGCCAGCCTGCATCAAGGACGACCTCACCGTTTTCAAGACGAACGGCACGGTCAATTTTGACGAAGGCCCCAGCAAATGCGAGACAAACGACCCGCAGACCACCTCCGGTACTTGGGCGCTCAGCACGGATGAAAAAGTGCTGTCTGTCACCACGGACGGCGACACGGAAAGCTGGAATATCGAAGAACTGAAAAGCAGCACGTTCAAGGCCCGTTACGAAGTCACAGAAGAAGGCATCACCTATACTTTCAACGTGACTTTCCAGAAGAAATAATGGTGAAATGAATTTGAGCAGGCGGTGCTGCAATATGCACCGCCTTGCTTTTCATTTGCTCATTAATTTTAGTCACCAACCTTAAAGATTTAAAATCAATGAAATCAACACTTATATTCGGACTATACCTCGTTATCGGCTTTCAACTGATTAGTTGCGCCAAAAAGGAAAACGAAATCCCTACACCTGTGGAAATGACCCAGGAAATGAAAGTGAAACGGGGCGAATATCTAGTAAGCAGCATCGGCTGCGACGACTGCCATTCCCCGAAAATCATGGGCCCACATGGCCCGGAACCAGACCCAAAACGCCGCCTCTCCGGCCATCCTGCGGATGAGCAATTGGCCCCCATTCAGGATGCTTCCGTGCTGAAGGATTACGTGCTTTTCGGCATGGGCCTCACGCATGCCACGGGGCCTTGGGGCACCAGCTTTGCTGCCAATCTAACGCCGGACGACACGGGCATCGGCAACTGGACGGAGGAGCAATTTGTCAAAGCCATCCGGGAAGGTAAATCCAAGGGAATGGACGGCACAAGGCCACTTTTGCCACCAATGCCCTGGGTGGTGTATCGGAATATGAGCGACGAGGATTTATCCTCCATATTCGCCTATTTACAAACAATCACGCCTGTGAATAACTCAGTGCCAAACCCCGTTCCGCCAGCCGTTAAATAGCCATTTTTCACCACTAAAATCAAGCATAAAATGGAAAAATATAAAATCGTCGTGACAGTGGCATGGTGCATCGTCGTTGGTGCGGTCTTCACACTTGCCCTTTCATTTATTCCTTTTTAATCCCGGCCATATAAACGCCATCAAGCCAATATCCATCGCTGAATATTTCTTTTCAATAACCATTTTGTCTTCAAGCATTGGCAAGCCGGAAGCTGACTTCCGGCTTGTTTTTATTTTTGCTGATAGGTAGCCGGGTCAAGCGCCGCAGGCGTCCAAGCTTGCAGCATTCCCTCGACTTTCTTGCGGTCATACCCTTCGCCAGATTCCAGTAGGCCCGTGTCCTGGGTGTGCAGGCGGTTGCCCTTTCCATCCAAAATAATGAGCACTGGAAAACCAAAGCGCTGCGCAAAGCCATATTGCGCAAACACTGCCTCGTTCGTGTTTTCCTTGCTGTAATTCAGGTGGTAAAGGATATAGTTGTCTTCCAGCAGCTTTTTCAGTTCCGCATCCTTCTCGATGAAATCATGGAACTTGTAGCACCAAACGCACCAGTTGCCGCCGCCCTGCAAGATGACGTGCTTGCCCTCCGCAGCCGCTTTTTTCACGACTTGCGCAATCTCCTCCGTGGCGTTGGCTTCTGGATGGTAGAGGTTGCCATAGGTTTTTTGCGCCGAAACGCTGAGGGAAAATGACAGTAGGAAAAATGCGATTAGAATTCTCATGTTGGATGATTTTTGATGAATGACAAGTAAAGGTAACAAGGGTGCGCAAGAAATGAAATTACTGGGGGAGTTGTTAAGTTCTTTGATTTTAAAAATCCTGATTTGATTTCTTTGTTACAACGATGACGAAGTTTCAAACCTCGTTGTAGTTTTTTTTACGTAAAAAAAATTGCCGAGGAGATACCCCGGCAATCAATTAATATTCAACGTGTATGGTTTTTTAGGATGCTTTGGTTTAAAGCATTTTGCGTTTATTATAAATCGGTGCAACTGGTTCCAAAATTATTGCCTGATACCGTGTTGCCACTGCATAAAGTCTGATTGAAATCGCACACTGGGTTGCCGGTCGATTTATTCTTTTCGATGACTGAATTATTGAGCCCCAACAAGTAAATCCCAACCAAAACGTTGGAATCAGTCGTATTTTTTTCCAGCGTGCCGGTATGGTTGAAAAATTCTCCAGTTTGGGGGTTTATATCCACTATTACTATCCCTGTGCTATTATTATACTTGAAGGTGCTTTTCTCAATTTGGAAATCTCCGAACAGGAGAAAAACACCATGACCACTGTTTGAATTAGCGGTGCATTTTGATATGGTGCCGAATCCTCCGATGATGAAAATACCACCAGCGGTATTATTATTGGCGGTACAATTTTCAAGCGTAAAATGATTTCCATTAGGCACCAAAAAGACAAACCCTGCATCATTGCCATTATTGGCGACGCAATTACTAAATTCGTTGTTTTTGCTATCGTCACTAAATGAACTAAAGCCACGGATGAAATTTAAGGCAGGTGCAATTTTTATGCTATTTTCTGCGCCATCTATTACAAACGCTGAAGCACTTTGTCCAAAACTGCCATTCGTGTTTTTTGCGGTGCAGTTTTCGATTTCATTGTGGTTTGACAAATTATCCACCAAGAGCCCAACCTGATAAGTGCCACCCGCATAAGCGCCATCAACCGTGCAGTTCTTTATCTCATTACTACTTGAATTCATTAAAACCAACGGCGCCAAAGCCCCCACATTATTCGTGGCAGAAAAGGTGCTGTTCATCAATTTTGTACCACTGGTACCCGAAATGACCGTCGCCATATTTACCCGGAGGTTTTGAACCTTAATATCCTGTGCAGTAATCACCAGCGTACTTCCGTTGATGGTGGGTGATGAACCTTGCCCTTGTATGGTCAGGCCGGATACGTTCACCAATACATCGCCTGGCTCGGCCACTGTCCCCTGAATGAAGATTTTCCCGCCTGACTGGGAATGGTTTACCGCTTCCTGCAAGCTTGGATAATCCTGCGGTACACGGATGGGGCTATTGCCTGACCTTATCGTTACTTCCTGATTGTCAACTTGACTTTGGTCCGCTTTCAGTTTTTCTATTTTCTGGTTTAAAATCGCAAGTTCAGCCTCCGTTTTTTCCTGGTTTTTTTCTACTAAAGCTTTGTACTGCAAAGCATTGGCTGTTAGGTCGTTCATTCCTTTCAGGTCAGCTTGAGCCATTGCGGGCGCATTGACATCCATGTTCATTTTTTCTTTTTGACAACTGCTGATGATGCCGATGGTCAAAATAGCTAGGGCAAGGTTTACACATAATTTTTTCATGTTAGTACATTTTGAGTTTGTGAATTTTTTCATTCGCTTTTAGGCATCTGATGAGGGCGGATGAGTCAGGCAAATGCATTTGCAACAAGGGGAAAAGCAAACTTGATTGTGATGGTATCTGTCATCAAAAGATGCCGAAAAGCGATGGGCCAAAGGTGAGTTGCGGGCCTAAAAATCTGGTTGGACAGAGAGTGCAGGATTTGGACTGAGATTGCATTGCCCCTGCTTTTATTGCATTTTTCAGGTGCTCCTTTTGAATTTTACTAAAAAAAACGCCGCCTTTCATTCGAAAAATGAAAGGCGGCGAAGCGCTAGAATCCACGTTTGCTAAACATTCAAAGTTTACTGAACGTGGATTCTATAAAGGTTGCCCTTCCCTGGCTATTTCTTGGAAACGGCGTAAATGACATTCTTCCCAAATCCCGTAACATAGATGGTGCCCGATTGACCAATGGCAACGCCATCGAAGCTCCAGGTGGGAGGAAAGCCAGTAAGGGCAGGCAGCCCAAGTTTAAGGCCCTCCGCAATGGTGGTCACCCCGCCTTTTGATAAATCAATGTGGGATAAACGGGAAGCTCCTGTTTCAACGACGACCAGACTTCCGTCACTATCCAAAGCCAATCCTTCCGGATTCATCAGGCCAGTCGCAACGGCAACGGGTGCATTGGGTGTATTTCCAACAAAACTAATCTGCCAAACAGTGCCCGTGCCCCAGTCAGCTACCCACAGCAGTTCCCCATTTGTTGCCAAACCACCGGGTGCAAATACCGTTGCGTTGTCTATCGGGAGTATCATGGATTTATCGCTCGCCCGCACAACGCCGCCAAGTCCCAAATCCACAACCACCAAATCATTTTTGAAACGGATGGCATTCATAGGAAGGGGCATGGCATATTCCTCAAGCACCTTTTTGGCCGTCGGGTCCCAGACTTGAACCAGTGAATTGAACCAGGAAGAAACGACGAGGTTATTTCCATCCGCTGAAGCAGTAAGAGTGGTGGTCAGCTTGTCTGGCGCAGGGACTAAGTGTCCTTTATCGACATCCAACTCCTCGCCACTGAGGCCATCTAATTCTCTCAACCTGAACAGGTCAGCTACGTACAAGGCATCCTGGTTATTCGATGCGGGTAAGACCGCCAGCCCTCCGGCTCCAATCATCCCTCCGCTGCTGACGACCCGGGTTTGCCCACTGGGTTTTATCTCCATAATCCAGCCATGATCGGCATTGGAGACATACATGTTTCCATCGGCGTCAAAATCCAAGTTGTCAAGTCCTGCCTGAAGGGTGACAAACAGGTTTTTTTCTCCGGTTTGCGTATCTATTTTAAAAACTTCCCCTGTTTGGTCCAAAACATACAGTACCCCAGCCGCATCGAATTTCGCAGCCACAGGCCACACGAAGCCGGTTGCCAATGGTATGATGGTTCCATCAGTCCACGGGCTTGCAGAAAATGGCTCGCCAGGATTGCCGACATCCACACTGACCACCATGCCTGCAAGAAACAGCGGGCCATACAAACGTCCGTCGGGACCGAAGTCGCATGCATTCATCCAACCAAGTGGGAATTGATTATCGGGCGTTGATTCCATCAAAGCTACCGGAGGATTGACGAGATTGGGGTCAAGTTCATAGATTCCATCACCCGGCGTAAAATCCCGTGCCGTAAAGAGCCGTCCGTCAGCCGAAAAGGCGATGGGGTTGACGCCCGAGGCCACGTGTTGTCTGGTGACAACACCTGCTGGCGTCATTCGGACGACCTCCCCTAAAAGGATGTCGGTCCAATAAAGCGAACCATCGGGGCCAAATACAAGGTCATCCGGGCTGTTCACGCCCATATCCCGCCCAATCCGTTTGATGATGGAGCCGGTTTGCTTGTCCATGACAATGATTTCCTGGCCCCAAAAACTAGCGATGTACAGGTTGCCATCCGGACCAATTCTGATGCCATTGGCTCCGTGAAGGACTGCTCCTGTGCCGATTTCTTTTACTTCGTAAGTAGTAACCTTGGGAGTATCATCCTCTTTTTTACAGGCTGAAATGGTTGCCAAAATGAAGCATACTTGCAAAATAAAATGCAGGTGAATTTTCATGATTTAGGAATTAGTAAAGTGGAAAAATTGCAATGCCTTCCATCATCAAAAGATGCCGAAAAGCGATGGGCCAAAGGTGAGTTGTGAGCTTAAAAGCATGGTTGGACAGAGAGTGCAGGATTTGGACTGAGATGGCATTGTCCCTGCTTTTATTGCATTTTTCAGGTGCTGGTGTTGGATTTTTCTAAAAAAAACGCCGCCTTTCACTCGAAAAATGAAAGGCGGCGAAAGGCGGATTTCCGAAATTTTTAAAATTTCGGAAATCTAATCTAGGGCAGTATCAAACCGCATTTTGCTCCCGCCACACCTGTGGCGAAACGCCAAATTCCTGTTTGAAAATCCGGCTGAAATAGGCAGGGTCATTGAACCCGCAGTCGATGGCAATCGCCGCCAGGCTGTAGCCGGAATGCATAATCATCTCCTTGGCTTTCACCAATCGGACGTAGCGGATGAAGTGGGTCGCAGAAAGTCCGGTCAAAGCGGAGAGCTTTCGGTGTACTTGCGAGTGGCTCATCGCCAAGGAACGGCAGAGCTTTTCAACATCAAAATCGGTGGCGTCCAGATTGGCTTCAATGGTCTTCCTGACTTTTATGACGAAGGCATTTTCCAAGCTGTTGGCGATAGGGACACTTGGGTTTTTGCTGCCCTTTTCAGCGTCTTTTAAAACGCTGATGTCGGAAGTCAGCGTTGTGCTTTTGGGAAGGGGTGGCAGTTCCTTGGGCAAGCTGACCTCCAAACTGGAGCGGTAATACTGCTGCAACTGCCTCCGTAATTCGAGTAGGTTCCGGATGCGCAACAAAAGTTCTTTTTTGTGAAACGGTTTGGAAAGGTAGTCGTCAGCGCCCTGTTCCAAGCCCTCCAACCTGCTGTCCATATCGGCTTTGGCAGTCAGCATGATGATGGGAATATGGCTGGTGCGTTCATCTGTTTTCAGCGATTTGCACACTTCAAAGCCATCCTTGAGCGGCATCATCACATCCAGTATAATAAGGTCGGGTGTGGTGTCTAAAGCTATATCCTCACATTCCTGTCCGTTTTTAGCGATTTCAATGATGTAGTCGTTTTTCAGACAGGATGCGAGATAAGTGCGCACATCCTCGTTGTCATCCGCAATCAATATATGGGGAAGGTCATTGTGTTTATGGTCCGTCAAAACCTGTGGTTCATCCACTGAATCAGGGGTTTCCGTAATGATTTTAGACGTCAAAACAGGTGCTTTTACCCGCTTTTCCTCCACGTCCAAATGATGCCACAACGGGAAGGTCACTTCAAATTCGGCACCCTTGCCTTGGTGGCTCTTGACCGCAATCGTGCCCTCCATCAGTTTTACTAATTCCCTTGTCAATGCTAGGCCGATGCCAGTGCCTTCGCCCTGCCTCGTATGGGTGCCATCAGATTGATAAAAGCGGTCAAAAATAAGGGGCAAATCCGCTTCGGTGATGCCAATCCCTGTGTCTTTTATTTTAAGGATAAATCGGTCATTATGGGTACTGGCCGATATAAATACTTGGCCTTCTTTCGGTGTAAATTTAATCGCATTGGATAGGATATTGGAAACGATTTGCTGCATCCTTACTTCATCATAATCCATGATTAATGCTTCTTCATCGGGGATAAAGTGAAGCTTGATGCCTTTGTTTTCGGCCAATGAGTGGAAGCTTTCAACGATGTATTGCAGGAAAGCTACAATATCTACCCGATGATAATGCAAGGGTAATTTACCGCTTTCCAATTTACTCAGGTCGAGCATTTGGTTGACGAGCGTCAGCAGGTTTTGCCCGTTGCGGATAATCATTTTTAAGCTCTCTTTAAAGTGGTCCAATGGATGGTCTAATACCTGTTGTGCCATACCCAATATCACCGTCAAAGGCGTGCGGAATTCATGGGTGATGTTGGTGTATAATTTAGTTTTGACCGCATCCAATTCCTTTAACCGCAAGGCTTCCGCCTGTTGCAAACGTTGCTTGAGTTCAAAACGATATAAGCCAAAAATGCTCCCACCAATCAGCAATAAATAGCTGAAATATGCCCACCAGGTACGCCACCACGGGGGACGGATGGTGAAGGTATAGCCTAGTTCTTTGCTCCATACCCCTTCGCCTTTCATGGCTTTCACTTTGAACGTATAGGTGCCCGGTGATAAATTGCCATAAGTGGCCTCTTTTTTTGTGGTTAAAGCGCTCCATTGGTCTTCCAGTCCATCCAGTCGGTACTGGTATTTCACCATTTTGGGCGATTGTAAAGTGATGCCTGTAAAATTAAAGGTGAGATAATTATTATTATAAGCCAAGCTTAAACCCTGCGGGACATTGTACCAGCTCGATAGGCTATCCAGCTGAAAATCCTTCAGTTTTACGCCATTTCCCAGCATAATACTGGTATCTTTTTTATGCGCTAATTTCCCCCAGGCGATATTTTCGTTAAACAGCGCCAGATTCGTTAATTGCAAATTGGGAGCGACAGTATCGGCCCTTAATATTTCAGGATTAAACACGGTGAGCCTGTCGCCATTCCCCAACCATAATGCGCCGTCATTGGCTTCATACATCATCCCAGCGGTGAACGAACCATCTTCATTGGTATAGTTGGTGAAAAATGAATTGCCAGTACTCGTAGCCCCGAGCTTGATTTTTTCCGTTAATTCAGCCTGCTTCGCCAGCGTCAGCTTGAACAACCCTATATCGGAACTGAACCAGAGGGTACCGTCTTGGGCTGCTGTAACACTGTAAACATGATTGCTCAATCCTTCTTTTTCGCTGAAATAAGTAAAATTTTTACCGTCGTATCGTACAACGCCATCGTTTAAAGTGCCGAACCAAAGATTGCCATTTTGGGCGACGGTGATGCTTAATATTTCATTGCTCAAGCCTTGTTTTTCGGCAAAATGTGTGAAATATTGCCCATCGAATTTTGTGACACCACCGCCCTTGGTACTGAACCATAAGTTGCCGTTTTTATCTTCAACAATACCCGATACAATATTATGGCTCAGCCCTTCCTTGGTCGTATAATTGGTAAAAGTTTTTCCATCATATTTTGATGCGCCTCCGAAATCAGTGCCTATCCATATATTTCCGCTTTTATCTTCCAACAGACTGGTAACTCGATTGCAGCTCAGTCCCTCATTTTCAGTAAAATGGGTGAAATTTTTTCCATCGTATTTTACTATCCCGCCGCCCCATGAGCCGAACCACAGGTTTTCCGTTTTGTCTATCAACATTCTCGTAACCAAGTTGGAATAAGTGGCATCTTTTTCAATAAGCTGTAAAAATGCTACTTGACCTGCAAGCTTGTTTTTGCCATCCAATTCCAATATGCCACCACCGATTGTACCTAACCAGGTGGTTCCAGTTTTATTTTCAATTACGCTACTAACCCTGTTTTCAAGCCCATCTTTTTTGGTAAAATGTTTAATCCCCAGGCCAGTGTATTTCGAAATTCCATCATCACCAGTTCCAAACCATATATTACCGTTTTTGTCTTCCAGCATGGTTTGAACCTGATTGGCACGAAGCCCCTCCAACGCCTTATAGTAAGTGAAATTTTTTCCATCGTATTTCGTGACGCCACCGCCCGCATTGCTGACCCAAATATTACCGGCTTTGTCCGCCATCATACTCAGCACGAAATCATTGGGCAGGCCATCTTTTTGGGTGAAATTGGTAAAATGCTGCCCATCGAATTCCGAGATGCCACCACCTTGCGTGCCGAACCAGATATGGCCGTTTTTATCTTCGGTCATGCAAGTGACAACATTATTGCTAAGGCCTTCTTTTGTCGTATAATTCGTGAAGCTCGCCTGGCCGGTAGGCAGGGATTCCCCATCATATTTTGAAACGCCCCCGCCATCACTACCCATCCATAAATTTCCGTTCCTGTCTTCGATAATGCTCAGGATGCTATTAAAACAAAGCCCTTCTTTTCTGGTAAAATGGGTAAAGGTTTGCCCATCATATTTTGATACGCCACCATCCAAAGTGCAAACCCACAGATTACCGCTTAGGTCTCCCATGATGCTGAAAACATAATCGTTGCTCAGCCCTTGTTTTGTGGTAAAATGGGTGAAATTTTGCCCGTCATATTTTGTAATGCCACCACCCCAAGTGCCGAGCCATATATTTCCTTTTTCATCTTCATATAGGCATGAAATAGAATTATTGCTAAGCCCTTCCTGTTGACTAAAAAGGGTGAAGTTTTGCCCATCATACCTAGCTGCGCCGCCGCCATTGGTGCCGAACCATAAATTCCCAGTTTTATCTGCAAGGATAGCACTTATACTGGTGTATCCTAACCCTTGCAGCTTATTAAAAGCGCTCAAGTTTTCCGGGTTTGGGTCAATACCAGCCACTTCCTTAGCCGGTACTATCTTCGGCAAACCTGCCACAAAAGGGCTGTCAATAGCAGGAACTATTTTGGGAAGGGAAAAACTATCCTGACCAGGCGTGCATACTTTAGGTATCCCGGCTGCAACAACTTGTGGTTTGCCAATGGGATGCATGTTTGCACGGGCGGCTTCTATTTTATGCTTTTCAACAGGTACTATTTTAGGGTTGCCAACAGGTATTATTTTGGGAGGTGCAATACTATCTTGCGGTACTTCATATCCTATAGCTTCGACTACTTTTAGCGGATAAATTCCCAATGGTTCATTAGGTTGTTTTTTGCAGGATATAAAAGGTATCCCTGCCAATATAATCAGAATGCAAGCCCAATAAACATTGTTTTTGAATTGGGGCATGATTATAATTTGATTAATATAGAAAAAGGGTAGGAGAGGCTGTTGCTAAAACGGGTTTCAAAAAGAAAGCGCAGTCGTATTTTTCGAAAGCATTTCACCAAACCTTGCGCTTTCCTCCAAGAAGAATGTTCAAATTCGTCATCAAAATTGACAGTAGCAGCAGGACTATAAATGGGTGACATGCTCATTCGGCTTTATTTTGGTCAAATGTATTAGTTTTTACGAAAAATCCACCTTCCGCAATGCGCAATTGTCTAACCTTTTATCAACTCCAACAACTCATTTTGCCATTTTATTGATTAAAAATAGTCGTTTCTATGAGCTAAATCATCTGAGGCAAACAGACAGTGCGCCATTTTTGTGCTTCAAAATCTTTCCTTATACCTCCGAAACTGAAGAATGAGGAGGCTTGCGAATTGCTTTCCTCTCATTTTCAAAATTCCCAACATGACTTTTTTAGCAAACACTTTGAACAAGGCGGTTTGGAGGATTCTTGCTGTGTTGCTTTTTGCAGCACCCGCAACCACCTCCATATTTGCACAATCTACTTGGACGGGTGGCGCTGGCACTACCAATTGGAACACCTCCGCCAACTGGACGGGCGGCGTACCTGCCGCAGGCAAAACGGTCACGATTTACACTTGCAACGTTTGCCCGGTCATTACTACCACGGGCAATGAAGCGGCATTCGTGCAGGTTTACGCTGGTGGCAAATTGACCATCAGCAGCGGCGGCAGTCTCAAGATTTCCAACCTGGGCGGACCAGGCATGAAGACCCATGCTACCTCGCAAATCACCATCAACCAAGGCGGTAGCCTGCTCGTGCAGAACTTCTGGGGAGAGGGCCTCGCCATCGGTGGCAGTTTCCAAAACGGTGGGAACATCAACCTCAACGGTGGGCACACGGGCATTGCCATTAGCGCTGGTGCAACGCTGACGAACGCAGCGACGGGCAATATCGGCGTGACGGGTGCAAGCCTGAACTACGGCCTGACCACTTCCGGCACACTTACCAATCTCGGTACGCTCAGCCTCGACGATGCCAACAACGATGGTATCAGTCAATATGCGGGCAACATCAGCCTCGGCGGCACGGTCAATATCACGAAAACGGGCGTGAACGCAATTTTTACCAAAGGCAATATCACCAACAACGGCTTGCTGAATATTGACAACGGTCTGAACGGATTATACTTGCTGAACGGTGTTTTTAACAATAATGCAGGCGGAAAAATGACCATATCGGGAAGCACGTTCCTGAACGACGGCATTTATCTGGACCCCGGCACATTCAACAATTATGGCGAGTTGCTGATTAAAAATGCGCTGTCGAAAGGCATGGAAATAAGCAGTGCGTCCACCTTCAATAATTTCAACAAAATGACGCTGGATGTGCCCGCACTCTACGGCATATTCAACGTGGGGGGCTCGAATTTTACCAATAAACCTTGCGCCATTATTGAATCGAATAAACAGGTGACGAACTATGCAACGTTTACCAATAATGGCATCATCGTCGGGGCGCAGGGCGGTGGAACCATCACAGTAAACAACGGTACGCTGATAGGTGGCTTCGCTGTCGGTAGCGGAAATGCGGCCATTATGGACGCCAATGCGAAGGTGTGGACGGGTTGCTCCAGCACCAATTGGACGGACATGAAAAACTGGTATCCAAATGGCGCACCCGTGGTTTTTGCGGGAGCGAAAGTCATCATCCAAAGCATTGCGCAAGCAAGCGGAAATGCCCCTGTCGTTTCTTCCAGTATCAGTTCACCACCGCTTTATTTGCAAAAAAACGCAAGCCTGACAATCGCAAATGGTGGAACCTTGACCCTCAGTGACGGCTACCTCGGCAACGGTTATTTGGAAGTTGGACAAGCTGCCACAATGACCGTGCAGGCGGGCGGCACCGTCAATAGTTCGGGCTACAGCATTGCATCAGGCAACTTGGTGAACAGCGGTATCATCAATGTCATTGCACCCTTTCATAGTGCAGGCAGTTTTGGGGTAAACGGTGGCAACGTGACAAACAATGCCGGAGGGCAGCTCTTTGGAACCGTGGGACAATATGGTTCTGGCGTTCCGCTTGGCCTCACCAACAACGCCGTTTTTACCAATTTCGGCAGCGTTTCGCTAAGTGGTTTTGGCAGCATCAACCTCGACCACAGCAGCCTGACCAATAAACAGGGTGGTACGATTGTTCTCGGCAGCGGCCCTGGACAGGGCAGCATCTCGAACGCCAACGGCGCTACTTTCCTGAATCAAGGCTCGATTTGGAGCGGCGATTTGAAGACCTATAATTCCAGTTTCACCAACAGCGGCACGGTTAATCTGGGCAGTAAAACGCCCAGTTTGTACGGTGAGGGAGCCACCTATGCCAACAGCGGCTCGATGACCCTGACCAGTGGCAATGCCCTGTTTTATGGGGGCAGCTTCAACAATTCCGGCAGCATTCAGATTGACAACCCGAATGAAAACGGCTTTGTCAATGGCACCCAGTTTACGAACAGCGGCAGCTTGAAAATCCAATTTACAACGCCGTTCACGCAATACCACGGCGTTATGATTCTGAACGGAGCTAGCTTCAAAAATGAAGCAACAGGGACGGTTTTGACCAAGAATATCAGCCACGGGCTTATCAATTGGGGTACATTCTCTAATTGGGGGACGTATCAAGTGGAAGGTGCCACTTGGCGAGCCATCGAGCATAATTCCTTCTCAAACTCACCATTCCGCAATGAAATAACGGGCAAAATCATCATCAATGGAGCGGCCAATATCGGGTTTGCCGTTTTTCAAACACCATTGATAAATGCTGGCCAGATTGAAATCAGCAATACCGCTGCCGATGGGCTGTCCCTTTCAGCGCCATTTGAAAACCTTGCAACGGGCAGCGTTGTCATCAACAAAGCGGGCAACTATGGTCTGATATGTTGGAACAACGTGAAAAATTATGGCACATTCGTCATGTCGAATTGCTACTATGAAGGATTATCGCAAAAAACCGGCACCTTCGAAAACTTTGCATCGGGCGCCATACACGTGAACCAAAACCAAAATTCCATCTGGGCAGGCATGGAGGTTCATTCGATGATGTATAATTATGGGAGTTTCGATTTATTGGGAGATAATTTCAGTTCTATTTTCGTCGGCGCTTCAGCAACACTGGTCAATCGGCCATGTGCAGTGATGAATACCAATGGTTTTATTCTAAACTACGGTACGCTCAAGAACGAGGGGTTGCTGAAAAATACTCACCAAAATGCGCAAATCAGCACGGGCACTTTCACCAATACCGGCGTCATCGAGGATTTCTACAATGCCTTTGGTTCCACTGCCATCACCAACAATGGCGTCCGGGTGCGCCCCATCGCTGGCACCATCGGCGGCATCATCCAGAATGCCCTTGAAATTGGCGGTACGCCGCTCTTCGTTTTTGGCACCACCTGGTACAAAAACGCCAACCTGACCGACCCCGCTGGCAGCTACGTCAATGGCTTGAATACCTTCACGCCGACCACGGGCGTGGGCAGCCAAACGCTGTATTTCACCGCCAAAGACTTGGTGAACAACTGCACGAAAACCGTTTCCATCCAAGTCAATATTGCCAATGCCCTCAAGGGTTTTGGTGAAAAATCAGCGCCTGCGGTCCTGCTCTCCAACTACCCGAACCCGTTCAGCGACAACACCCTGATTCAGTTCAGCGTGCCAAGCGACACGGAAGGCAAACTGGTGGTTTACGATGCCATGGGCCGCATGGTCGAAGTGGTTTACGAAGGCGAAATCATCAAGGACGAATTGTACCAATTTGGCTTCGATGGCAGCAACAAGCGGGTGGGCAATTATATGGCCGTGCTCGTTCTGAAAAGCGGACGGACTTTCACGATTCAAATGGTGAAAGCGGATAACCATTGATTTTATTGGGACGGCCTTCGATGCGAGTGTATCGAAGGCCGTTTGTTTAATGGAAGGGCAGTTAGGCGGTAACTTAAGTTACCGCCTAACTTGGCTATTGCACCCCTTTTGTCATGACCGTAGGCCACCTCTGCGTAAAGTATGACAATTCATGTGTCCCAGTGGTGGCCTACAGCTATGATAAAAGCGTCACGCAAACTAAAATCCCAGATTTCGGAAATCTTCAAAATTTCGGAAATCTGGTCACTTTTCAAAAAATCTAGTCACTTTTCAAAATTTCTGGTCACTTTTCAGAAAATCTGGTCACTTTTCAAAAAATTTGGTCACTTTTCAGGAAATCTGGTCACTTTTCAAAAAATCTGGTCACGTTTCAGAAAATCTGGTCACGTTTCAAAATTTCTGGTCACTTTTCAGAAAATCTGGTCACGTTTCGAAAAATCTGGTCACGTTTCAGAATTTCTGGTCACGTTTCGAAAAATCTGGTCACGATTTTTTTTTTCGAGTCAAATTTCAAAAAAACCGCCGCAGTCATTTTGAGGCAAAACCCCCCACAGGATAGTTTGATTAAAATGCACACCTCGGAGAGGTCCAATATTGGTAGGTATTGAAATTTTAGCGCCGCTCACGACCTCGTGGAGGTCGCACAAAGCGCCAGTATGCGACCTCTACGAGGTCGTGAGGCATCATTCTAAGGCTCATTCTGTGGGAAATCAACAGGGTTCAAAACCTCGCCTACTTTTATCCAGCATCCAGCACAATCCGCCTACCCCTTAATCAACGCCAGCAACTCCTCCGCATTCAGTTTACCGCTCATCTCCGTGCCGTCCAGCAGGCTGTCGGCCAGTTCCCGTTTGTCGGCGTGGAGCTTCACGATTTTTTCTTCGATGGTATCCTCGGCCACAAGGCGGTAAATCGTCACCGGGCGCTGCTGCCCGATGCGGTGGGCACGGTCGCTGGCCTGGTCTTCCACGGCGGGGTTCCACCACGGGTCGAGGTGGATGACATAGTCGGCGGCGGTGAGGTTGAGGCCGAAGCCGCCCGCCTTCAAGCTGATGAGGAAGAGGTCGCCCTCGCCGCCCTGGAAGGCCCGAATGGCTTTGTCACGCTGCGGCAGCGGGGTGCTGCCGTCGAGGTATTGGTAGCTGATGCCCTTGCTTTTTACCCACTCCACCACGAGGGCGAGGTGCTTCACGAACTGGCTGAAAATCAACGCCTTGTGGCCGCCTTCCAGCAGTTCCTCCACCGTTTCGGCGAGCAGGTTCAGCTTGCTGCTGGGCAGGTGGCTATCCGGCTGGATGAGCCTTGGGTGACAGGCCGCTTGGCGCAGCCGCATGAGTTCCGCCAGGATTTTGAAGCGGCGGTCGCCGCCGTCGGCGCTGCCGCCTTCGATATTGGCGATCGCCTTGCGGCGCAAAGCCTCGTAAAACGCCCGCTCCTCCTCCGAGAGGTCCACAG
>Ga0209066_10002794_pt1 | contig 20687 bp, 20 predicted proteins | sample All_14_2_FD_187198 | JGI IMG/M metagenome (GOLD analysis project Ga0209066, IMG submission 187198) | Freshwater microbial communities in response to fracking from Pennsylvania, USA - Allegheny Zone_MetaG_DW_15 (SPAdes) (version 2) ... | reverse complement strand
GTGCGGCTGCTGATGGGCCACGCCACGGCCTTTGATGGCGTGCAGGGGCAGGTGGAATTCACTCATGATCGAGATACTGTACATAATCACAGCCACCAAACAAAGCCCGTCCATCGCCAGCCCATAGCCCGCACGACACACGCCCTGGCCCGCACTGGCACACAATCGCGGGCCAGGCTCTGCCTCCCAACACCCGCTCGCCAGAAACCCATGTCCCACAACCCCATCCAAGCGCTCGCTGGCCTGCCCGACGCCATCGTCAGCGTTCGCGGCGTCAGCAAGACCTACGCCGGCGGCTTCCAGGCGCTGAAAAACGTCCACCTTGACATCCGCCGCGGCGAAATCTTTGCCCTGCTCGGCCCCAACGGCGCCGGCAAGACCACACTCATCAGCGTCATCTGCGGCATGGTCAACGCAAGCGTTGGCACGGTCACGGCCGACGGGCACGACACCGTGCGTGACTACCGCGCCGCCCGCGCCGCCATCGGCCTGGTGCCGCAGGAGCTGCACACCGATTCCTTCGAAACCGTGTGGGCCACGGTCAACTTCAGCCGCGGCCTGTTCGGCAAGGCGCCCAACCCCGCCTACATCGAGAAGATCCTCAAAGACCTCTCGCTCTGGGACAAGAAGGACAACAAGATCATGGCCCTTTCGGGCGGCATGAAGCGCCGCGTGCTGATCGCCAAGGCGCTGTCGCACGAGCCCAAGATCCTGTTCCTGGACGAGCCCAGCGCAGGGGTTGACGTGGAGCTGCGGCACGACATGTGGCGCATGGTGCGCGAGCTGCGCGAAGCCGGCACCACCATCATCCTCACCACGCACTACATCGAAGAAGCCGAAGACATGGCCGACCGCATCGGCGTGATCCGCAAGGGCGAACTCATCGTGGTGGAAGAAAAGGCCACGCTCATGCGCCAGCTCGGCCAGAAGCAGCTCGCGCTCACGCTGCAGCAGCCGCTGGCCACCGTGCCCGAGACGCTGGCGCAGTGGCCGCTCACGCTGTCGGCCGACGGCCTCACGCTCACCTACAGCTTCGACGCCCAGAAAGACGACACCGGCATCGCCGAGCTGCTCGCCGCGCTGGGCACCGAAGGCATCCACTTCAAGGACCTGCGCTCCAGCGAGAGCTCGCTCGAAGACATCTTCGTCAGCCTGGTCCACGAGAACAAAGAGGTGACCGCATGAGCTTGAACATGCACGGCGTGCGCGCCATCTACCAGTTCGAAATGAACCGCGCCCTGCGCACCTGGATGCAGAGCATCATCGCGCCGGTGCTCAGCACCTCGCTGTACTTCATCGTCTTCGGCTCGGCCATCGGTTCGCGCATGGGCGACATCGGCGGCGTGAGCTATGGCGCCTACATCATCCCCGGCTTGCTCATGCTCTCGCTGCTGTCTGAGAGCATTTCCAACGCCGCCTTCGGCATCTACATGCCCAAGTGGTCCGGCACCATCTACGAGCTGCTGAGCGCGCCGGTGAACTGGGTCGAGGTGCTGCTCGGGTATGTGGGCGCGGCGGCCACCAAGAGCCTCACGCTGGGCCTGCTGATCCTGCTGACCGCGCGCCTGTTCGTGCCCTACGAAGTGGCGCACCCGGTGTGGATGGTGGGTTTCCTCATTCTCACCGCCATCACCTTCTGCCTGTTCGGTTTCATCATCGGCCTGTGGGCCGACAGCTTCCAGAAGCTGCAGGTGATCCCGCTGCTCGTCATCACGCCGCTCACCTTCCTGGGTGGTGCGTTCTACAGCATCAACATGCTGCCGCCGCTGTGGCAGACCGTGTCGCTGTTCAACCCGGTGGTCTACCTCATCAGCGGCCTGCGCTGGGCCTTCTACGGCGCGGCCGACGTGCACATCGCGGTGAGCACCGGCATGACGCTGGCCTTCATGCTGGCCTGCCTGACCGTGGTGTGGTGGGTGTTCAAGACCGGGCACCGCATCCGGCGCTGAGCGCTATCAGTCAGCCTTGAATGGCCGGCGCGACGGCGTTGCGCATCAAGGCCACGAAGCGCAGCAGGCGCGACGGGTAGAAACGTGCGTGCGGGTAGGCGATGTAGACCGGCAGCGACGCGGCATGCCAGTCCGGCGCCACATGCACCAGCCGCCCCTGGGCGATGTCGTCGGCCAGCATCCAGGCCGAACCAACGCAGACCCCCAGCCCCAGCAAGGCGGCACTGCGCAGGGCGAACAGGTTGTCGGTGCTCATCACCGGCCGCAGCGCGATGCGCTCGTTCTGGCCCGTGACCCGGTGGGTGAGTGCGAGTTCGTTGCGGTAGTAGGTGCGCAGGGACAGCCAGGGCAGAGCAGCCAGATCGCCGGGGGCCTTTGGCACCGACGCGCCGGCCAGCACCGACGGCGCGGCCACCGCGATGCGGGGCACCTCCGAGAGCTTGATCGCCACCACCGACGGGTCGGTCGGCGCACCCACCTGGATCGCACAATCCACGCCTTCGGCGATGAAGTCGCGCACCTCGTCCTGCAGCAGCCACTCGACCGAGACACGGGGGCACTCGCGCAGAAACCGGGCCAGCGGTTCCACGAACTGCTCCTGGCCGAAGGCGTGCGGCACGCGCACCCGCAACAACCCCTCAGGCTCTTCCTGCGCACCGCGCAGGTCGGCCTCGAAGGCGGCCCAGCTGGCCAGCAGCTCCTTGGCTCGCTCGAAACACCGCTCACCGTCCACGGTCAGGCGCATCGCATGCGTCGAGCGCTGCAACAGCCGCACCCCCAGTGATTGCTCCAGGGCCTGCAGGCGGCGGCTGACCGTCGGTTGGGTGGACTGCATCTGGGCCGCCGCGGCCGAGAGGGAGCCGGCCTCGACGATGCGCACGAACGTCGCCATCAGCTGCAGGCGATCACCCGCGCCCACCTGCGGTGCTGGCGTTGCGGTGATCGCGCGCGAGGTTTTGGATCTTTTTGTCATGCATTAATCGTATGACAGATGTTCAACCTTTGCACCTTCACACCGTGCATCAAAGCCTTGAAACTCGATCCACAACAACACACGTCACCATTCATTGACCATGAAATCCATACACGAAGCGAATGGAAACTTCGCCGCTGCCCCACTGGAAGAAGCGGGCGCCCGCGCCGCGCACCTGCCAACACCCCTGGTGCTGCTGCTGGCCAGCGGCGCCGGTCTGGCGGTGGCGTCGATCTACTACAGCCAGCCCATGCTTGGCGAACTGGCCACGGGCATGGGCGCCTCGACCAGCACCGTGGGCCTGGTGCCCACGCTCACGCAACTGGGCTACGCGCTGGGCATCCTGCTGCTGGCGCCGCTGGGTGACCGCTACGACCGGCGCCGCATCATCCTGCTCAAGGCCGCCGCTCTGGTCGTGGCCCTGCTCGCCGCGGCCACCGCTCCCTCCATGGCGGTGCTGCTGGCGGCCAGCCTGGTGATCGGGCTGGTGGCCACCCTGGCCCAGGACATCGTGCCCGCCGCCGCCACGCTCGCGCCCGATGCGCACCGCGGCAAGGTGGTGGGCACGGTCATGACGGGGCTGCTGCTGGGCATCCTGCTCTCGCGCGTGGTCAGTGGCTTCGTGGCCGAACAATTCGGCTGGCGTACGATGTTCGTGCTGGCCGCCGCGAGCATCGCCGTCATCGGCGTCGCCGTCTGGCGGGCGCTGCCGCGTTTCCAACCCACCACCCAGTTGCCCTACGGCGCCCTGCTCGGCTCGCTCTGGCAGCTATGGATGCGCCACGCACCGCTGCGCCGGGCGGCGCTGGCGCAGGGCCTGCTCTCGGTGGGGTTCAGCGCCTTCTGGTCCACGCTGGCCGTCATGCTGCACGGCGCGCCGTTCCACCTGGGCAGCGCTGCGGCTGGCGCCTTTGGCCTGGCGGGTGCGGCCGGCGCGCTGGCGGCGCCCGTGGCCGGCCGCTTGTCCGATCGCTTCGGACCGGAACCGGTCACCCGCCTGGGCGCGGGCCTGGTGGCGGTGGCGTTCGCGGCCATGGCGCTGGGGCCGCTCCTGACACCGCACGCGCAGTTGCTGCTGCTGGCGGTGGGCGCCATCGGTTTTGATCTCGGCGCGCAGGCCACACTGATCGCCCACCAGACCATCGTCTACGGCATCGACCCCGCCGCCCGCAGCCGCCTGAACGCCGTGCTCTTCGTCGGCATGTTCATCGGCATGGCCAGCGGCGCAGCACTGGGCAGCCTGCTGCTCGCCAGCGCGGGCTGGATCGCGGTCGTGCTGCTGGCCACGACCAGCGCCCTGGCGGCACTGGCCGTCCGCCTGTGGCCGCCACGGCGCTGAACGGTGGCGGCTGTGGCCAGCGCCCGCTCACTCAGCCAAAGATGCGGGCGATCACGCCGCGCAGCCAGATGTTGCCCGCGTCTTCATGAAACCGCCGGTGCCAGTGCATGCGGATGACGCTGGCGGGCAGATCAAAAGGCAGCTTGAGGCTGGTGAAGTGCCCGTGGCGACCAAAGGCATCGGCGAGCTGGCCCGGGATCACCGCCAAGTGATCGCCCGCCTCCAGCAGGGGCGGCAACATCAGGTACGACGGCATCTCCAGCACCTGGTCGCGCCGCAGTCCGTGCCTGGCCAGGGCTTCATCCACGCGGTCCTGGATGCCTGAAGCGAGCCGCACCACGGCCTGGGGGGTGCGGGCAAACGCCTGGATGCTCAGGCGTTTGCCCGCCAGGGGATGGCCGGCGCGCACCAGCGCGACGTATTTGCGCTCGAACAGGCGCCGCTGGTAGAGCGTGGCGGGCAGCTCGGGGTAGGCGCCGAGCGCCAGATCGATCTCGGCGCTTTCGAGTGTGGGCGCGATCATCGACTGCGCCATGGGCCGCATGCGCAACGCCACCGAAGGCGCCTCCTGCGCCACGGCACTCACGATGCGGGGCCACAGCACATAGCTGCCCACATCCGACAGACACAGGGTGAACACACGATCGGATTCGGTGGCCTCGAACCCGCTGACCGAGAGCACCTGGTCGCGCACCTGCTCCAGGATCGACGCGACCGCCTCGGCCAGCCGGCTGGCACGGGGCGTGGGCAACATACCCCGACCCGTGCGCACAAAGAGTTGATCGCCCAACGTTTCGCGCAGCCGGCCCAGCGCCGTGCTCACCGCCGACTGGCTCATGTCGAGCTCGCGCGCCGCCAGCGTCACGCTGCGGTGCCGCAGCAGCGCATCGAGCACCGGGAGCAGGTTGAGGTCGACCGACTTGATATCCATGGTGTTGATTTTGATTATTACCTTTATCGGCTTTTCATAACACCGGGCTGGCCCTAATCTCCCGATCAAGCCGCCAGCCTGAGCGGTCACCCCCCGGAGACAAACATGCCCATTCACCCCCGCCACGCGAACCGCATCCTCGGTGCCGCCGCACTCACCCTCGGCGCCGCCTTGCTGGCGCCACTCGGCGCCAGCGCCCAGGCCTGGCCCGACAAGCCCGTCAAGATCTTTGTCGGTTCGGCCGCGGGCAGTGCGCCCGACATCATTGCCCGCCTGATCGGCGACCAGCTCGGCCAGATGTGGGGCAAGGGCATCGTGGTGGAGAACCGCCCGGGCGCCGGTGGCAACCTGGGCGCGCAGGCCGCGGCCCGCTCGGCACCCGACGGCTACACGCTGTGGTTTGCCCACGCCACGCCAGTGGTGATGAACCAGTTCCTGTTCAAGAACCCGGGCTTCGATTCAGAGAAGGACTTTGATCCCGTCGTGCGGGTCGGCGTCAACCCGATGATGATTTCGGTCAACCCCGGGGTGCCCGTGAAAGACCTGAAGGAGCTGGTGGCCTACGTGAAAGCCCGGCCCGGCAAGGTGTCGTTTGCCACTTCAGGCACCAAGAACATTCCCCACCTGGTCGGCGAAACCCTCAACGACGTGGCCCAGGTCGACATGCTCAACATCCCCTACAAAGGCAGCCAGCAGGCCGCCACCGACACCATCGCCGGCCGCACCGAGGTCTACATCGACGCGGTCCCGCCGATGGCCCCCTTCATCGGCGCCGACGGCAAGCTCAGGCCGATCGCCGTCACAACCGCCCAACGCCTCCCGGGCCATGACGACATTCCCACCGCCCGCGAGCAGGGCGTGGAGCTGGTGATGCAGGGCTGGATGGCCTTCCTCGCCCCCGCCGGCACACCGGCGCCGATCGTTGAACGCGTGGCGCGCGATGTCAACAACGTGCTGGCCAGGCCCGACACCGTGGCCCGCCTGCGCATGCTGGGCACCTTCGAGCTGGGTGGCACCACGGCGGCCTTCGACAACTTCGTCAAGGTAGAACGCGCCAAGTGGGGCCGCGTGGTCCAGGCCGCCGGAATCGAACGCGAGTGATCACCATGACCATGCCCTCCCCCCGACGCATCGACACCCACCACCACGCCGTCCCGTCTTTTTATGCCGAATGGCTGCTCAGCCACGGCATCGACAACGCCGGCGGCCGCCTCCTGCCGGACTGGAGCACGGAGGGCGCCTTCGACCTGATGGCTGCGGCGGGCATCGAGACCGGCATCCTGTCGATCTCGACCCCCGGTGTGCACCTGGGCGATCACGCCGAAGCGCGCGACATGGCCCGGCGCGTCAACGAGTTCCTGGCCGGTGTGGCCGCGGAACACGCAGGGCGGTTCGGCTTCTTCGCGGTGTTGCCCCTGCCCGATGTGGCCGGCGCGATCAGCGAAGCGGCCTACGCGCTGGACGTGCTGAAGGCTGACGGTGTGCTGCTGCTGGCCAATGCGCGCGGGACCTACCTGGGCGATCCTTCGTGGGAGCCCCTGATGGCCGCGCTGAACCAGCGCCAGGCGGTGGTGTTTGTACACCCCTCCGAGCTGCCCGGCCCGGAAGTCCCTGGCATCCCGCCGTTCGCCGCGGACTTCCTGCTCGACACCACCCGCGCGGCGATCCAGTACGCGCAGTCCGGCTCGTTCGAACGCTACCCGGACCTGAAGATCATCCTGTCGCACGCGGGCGGGTTCCTGCCCTACGCGGCCGAGCGCGTGGCCCGCATCTGCTCGCCCGACGGCGAGAACCCGGCCGGCATCGCGCGGCTGAGACAGTTCTATTTCGACACCGCACTCTCCAGCAGCCCTTACGCGCTGCCGGCGCTGCTGGCGTTTGCCGACCCGACCCACATCACCTTCGGCAGCGACTGGCCCTATGCGCCCAAGGCGCGCAGCCTTCACTTCGCGAACCTGCTGGACCAGTACCCGCTGGGCAATGCCATGCGCCACGCCATTCACCGGGGCAATGCGGAGCGTCTGTTCCCGCGCCTGGCACGCTAATCCCGGTCCCGACCACCCCTCTGCTTCTTGTAGTTGTGCATGAAGCGGCCGAACGCGCGGTCCTTGTTGCGCCGCTCGGTGAGCGACAGCTCGTGAAACTCGGACTCCTTGCGCAGCTTCAGGTAGTTGCGCAGGTGCGCTTCGCTGACCTCGTTCCGGTCGATCGCGGCACGCACCGCACAGCCCGGTTCGCTGCCATGCGTGCAATCGGGAAAACGGCACTGGCGCGCCAGCGCGGCGATGTCGGCGAAGCTGTCTTCGATGCCTTCGCCCGCACCCAGCAGGCCCAGCTCGCGCATGCCGGGCATGTCGATCAACAGCGCGCCGTGCGCCAGCACGATCAGGTGCCGCCGCGTGGTGGTGTGGCGGCCCTCGCCGGTGTGGCTGACCTCGCGGGTTTCCAGATCGCCGTCGCCCAGCAGGTGGTTGATCAGCGTCGTCTTGCCCACGCCCGATGAACCCAGCAGGCAGTACGTCTGGCCCGGTTTCATGAGCTCGCGCACCTGCTCGACGCCCGCGCCGGTCACGCTGCTGACGCAGACGATCTTTGCGTCCACGCCCACGCGCCGAATCTGCCCGATCAGCTGCTCCAGCGCCTCCGGGCTGATCAGGTCCGTCTTGGTCAGCAGCACAACGGGCTCGATGCGCCCGTCGTGCGACATCACCAGGTAGCGCTCCAGCCGGGGGACGTTGAAATCGAAATGGCACGACATCACGATGAACGCCGCGTCGATGTTGGCGGCGATCATCTGGAATTCAACGTCGCGGCCCGCGGCCTTGCGCCGCAGGAACGAGCGCCGCGGCAGCACCGTGTGGATGCTCGCCTGGGTGCCGCCATCGCGGTAACGCACGCCCACCCAGTCGCCCACGCAAGGCAGATCGGCCGAGCTTTCGGCCAGGTGCAGCAGCTTGCCCGTCAGCTCGGCGGGCACCTCGCCCGCTTCGTTGCGCACCAGGTAACGGCCCCGGTCCACCGCCGTCACCCGGGCGGCCGACAGGTCTTGCGCCGCCAGTTCGCTGATGCTGGGTGCGAGCCAGGCATCCATACCCAATTCACTGAGGTTCATATGCAAAGTGTCGCCGAAACCGGGTACGCATCGATTGCGCCAAATCAATAAATTCTGTACAGTCCGTACAGAATAAAGAAGCCCCATGAGCACGCAAACCTTATACGGCCTGGAACAGGCGCGGACCCAGTTGCCCCACATCGTGTCGGAAGCCCATGCGGGCGAGTACAGCGTCATCACCAAGCACGGCAAACCCTATGCGGCAGTCGTGCCGGTGCAAGACCTGGAAAAACTCAAAGCCACCCGCAAACCGCAGCCTGGCCTGCTCGCGCTGCGAGGTACCGGCAAAGGCCTGTGGGAAAAGAGCGCAGGCAAAACCATCGCCAACCTGCGAGACGAGTGGAACGACAGGGACGGCACCTGAATGCCGCGCAAAAAGACCACGGCAATCGCCACCACCTGGGGCGGCTTGCCCGCAGGCAGCAGGGTGTTTGTAGACACTGCGCCATTCATCTATGTGCTGGAGTCGCACCTGCAGTTTGCCGAACTGTTTGTCGGCCTGTTTGAGGCCGCCGAAAACGGAACGCTCAGCATCGTGCTGTCCACCGTCACGCTGGCCGAGGTGCTGACCGGCCCGCACAAGGCCGGCCAGACCGCGCTGGCCAAGCGCTATGAGAAAGTCTTGTGTCAATACGAGGTGGTGCCCGTGTCGGTACCCATCGCGGCGCTGGCCGCGCAACTGTGTGCGCAACACCGGCTGAAGCTGCCCGGCGCCCTGCAACTCGCCACCGCGCTGGAAGCCGGCGCCAGTGCTTTCGTCACACACGACCGCGATTTTTCCAACGTCACCGCTTTGCCCGTGTTGACTGGCAACTGACCCTCAGCCCGCCACCAACGCCGCCGGCTTGCGGCTCACGAGGGTAGGCCGCCACCATCCAGCTGCGTGGCGATCAGGTCCAGGCTTGGGCGCAGCCATGCAGCTCGGCGCGGCGAAACGGCGCTTATCCCCGTTGTGGCGCCAGCGTCTTGCTGTAGAGCGAAGCGCCGGCGAGGTCTTTCAGCGTCACCGTCATCGCGCGCGTCTTGGCGTCGATGTCGACCTGGCCGAAGAACTGCAGGCCACTGGTGGGCGGTGCGTTCACTTCGGTGGGCGCCTTCTGGTACACCACCTGCATGCCGAACGTGGTGTCCGCCTTGTTGGGGCCGAAACCACCGGCGTTGAGCGGGCCGGAGACAAATTCCCAGAACGGCGAGAAGTCGCTGAACTGCGCCTGGGCCGGATCGAAGTAGTGGGCCGCGGTGTAGTGCACGTCGGCGGTGAGCCACACCACGTTCTTGATCCCCGCCTGCTTGATCGCGCGCAGCAGACCGGCCAGTTCCAGCTCCCGGCCTTTGGGTGCGCCGTTTTCGCCGTTGGCGATGGCTTCCCATTTTTCCTTGCCATCGGCCACATGCAGACTGAGTGGCATGTCAGCGGCGATCACTTTCCAGACCGCTTTCGAGCGCTTGAGTCCGTCCAGCAGCCAGTCCAGCTGTGGCTTGCCCATGAACACGGTCTCGGCGCTTTCGCTGGTCTGCATGTTCGCGGTGTTGGGGCCGCGGTAGCTGCGCATGTCCACCACGAACAGATCGAGCAGTGGGCCTTGCGGCAGGTGGCGGTACACCCGCTCGGACTCAACATCGGCCGTGCGGCGCATCGGTGCAAACTCGTTGAAGGCCTTGGTGGCCCGCGCCACCAGCAATGGGACGTTCTTCTCGGTGTAGCGCTTGTCGTCGCTCAGGTCCTTGGAATCCGAGTAGTTGTTACACACCTCGTGGTCGTCCCACTGCCAGATCTGGGGCACATCGGCCGCCATGCGGCGCACGTTGGCGTCCATCAGGTTGTAGCGGTAGCGGCCACGGAATTCGTTCAGCGTTTCCGCGACCTTGCTCACCTCTTCGGTGACCACGTTGTTCCACAGGCTGCCATCGGCCAGCTTCACCTGTGCGCTGATCGGGCCGTCGGCGTAGATGGTGTCACCGCAGTGCAGGAAGAAGTCCGGGTTGGTCTTGCGCATCTGCTCGTAGATCTTCATGCCGCCCCAGGCCTCGTTGATGCCCCAGCCCTGCCCGGCCGTGTCACCGCTCCAGACAAAGCGCACGTCGCGCGTGGCCCGGCCATGGGTGGCCGCCGGTGGCAGGCGCAGATGCCCTTGCAGAGGTTCCGAGAGCACGCGCTCGTTGTGCAGGTCTTGCAGCACCACGCGGTAAAAGATCTCCTGGCCGGCGGGCAGCCGGGTGAGGTCGACACGGCCGGTGAAGTCGGAGTCCTCCAGCATGTGCGGGCCGCGCACGCGGGTGGCATTGGCAAAGCTCGCGGTGGTGGCCCACTCCAGCCACAGGCGGGCCGGGCGGTCGCTGCGCGTCCAGATCACCGCACCATCGGCCTTCGGGTCACCACTCTGGATGCCATGGGCCATTTGCGGGCGCACGCCATCGCGCGTGATGATGGCGGGTGCAGCGGCGCCCTGCGCCCAGACACGCGACGCGGGCGCCACCACTGCGCCACCCAGAAGGGCCCCTTGGGCCATGAAAAGACGACGATCCATCGAAATACTCCAAAGACAGTTGCAACAGCGCTGCAGTCTTCGGGATTTCGATGTCAGGCGTATGAAGGTCGCATGTCAGTTCGCCCGGGGGGCGGCCGCATCAGCGGCCAACCCGCCACTATTCTTCGGACACCGGCCCGCCACCCATCGCCGCCTGCTTGCGGCTCACGTGGTAGGCCGTCATCACCTGCGCGGCGATCAGGTCCAGGCTCGGGCGGGCGATGCCCTGCTTGTCGGTCCACACCTTGGGCGTGAGCGCGCCGGATAGCGTGAGCGCCTCGCCATCGGCCAGCGCCAGCAGCGCGGCGCAGGGCGCTTCGTCGAACGCGATCACGTTGACGATGAACTCCTCGTCCATCTTGTTGCGCGCCAGCACGCGCGCCACGATGTAGGTGCGGCCCGCCTTGTCCACGCGGCGGGAGGCGTCGCCCATCAGGCGGCCGGCAATGAGTCCATCGATCATGAGCGCGGCTTCTCGAAACCCGAGACCACCCAGGCCTCGGCGCTGGCCGTGTTGAGCCTGAAGTTCGGCGGCGCGGACACCAGGGCCAGCTCTTCGTCGAATTCATTCAGCGCGCGCAGGGTGGCGGTGGCGCCCTCTTCGTCGGGCACGATGGCCAGCTCCACGCGGATGCGCTGGCCGCCCACCGTGACGCTCACGTTCTTGTTCAACTCGGCAAAGCGCTGTTGCTCGGAGCGGCGGATCACCTCCTTGGCCGTCTTCACCAGCGTGTTGAACGCACTGGTGTCCAGCGGCTTGGGGTCCTTTTTGTTGCGCCCCATGGTCCAGGGGCCGACCAGCGCCGGCTCGACCTGGCCGTCCAGGAACATGGCCACCGCCCAGCCATCGTCGTCTTCGTTCTTGATCACGCGCGCGGTCCAGTGCTCGTCGCTCCACACGCGGTCTTCGTGGATCGGGTCTTGGGTGTCTTGGGTCATGGGGAGATGGTACGCGGTGAGCGGGCCCGCTCCGTTCAGGCGTGCGCCCCTTGCACCGGCATGGGCACGCCATCCGCCGGCAGGCAGCCCAGTCCCACCAGCGTGGCCTCCACCGCTTCGTCCAGCGGGGTGTGCGGTTCGTGGCCCAGCTGCTGCAGCAGCCGGCGGTTGTCCAGACGCACCGGCTGTTGCCACAGGTAGCGCATGCCCAACAGTTCGCGGAAGGTGGTCACGAAGGGCGCGGCCAAGCGCACCAGCCACCAGGGAAACGGCCGCATGGCCGGCACTGCGCCACCGCCCCGGCGCACCACGGCGCGCTGCACGGCTTCGGCGAGGGCGGTGCCGGTGGCGTCCCAGTGACCGGCCATGTGGAAGCCGGCAAAGGCCGGCAGGGTGTCGCGGCGGTCCAGCAGCTCGACCATGGTGCGGGCCACGTCGGGCAGGTAGGCGAACTGGTGGCCCACGCCGGCAGCGGCCGGGGTGTTCACGCTGCGCACCGCACGCCCGGGCTTGACCATGCCCTGGCTGAACCAGTTGTTGCCCGCGTGGGGGCCAAAGAAATCGCCCGCGCGCACCACGATGGCTTTCATGCGGCCCGCCTGTGCGGCGCTGGCCAGGCGCTGCTCCAGTTCCACGCGAATGCGGCCCTTGGGAGTGTGGGCGTTCTGCGGCGCGTCCTCGGCAATCAGCGGGAACGCGTCGGGTCCGTAGTTGTAGACCGTGCCCGGCAGCACCACCGTGGCGCCCTGGGCTTGCGCGGCCGCAATGGTGTTGTCGATCATGGGCAGCACCCACTCGGCCCAGCGGCGGTAGCCGGGCGGGTTCACCGCGTGCACGATGACCGAACAGCCCTGCGCGGCGGCCATCACGTCGGCCGCCTGCAGCGCGTCGCCCTCCACCCATTCGATGCCACCCTGCTCGCGGCGCGCCACCCCCAGCCCGCGCTTCATGGCGCGAACCCGCCAGCCCCGCGCCAGCAGCAGGCGAGCCATTTCCCCGCCGATGCCGCCGCTGGCACCGAGCACCAAGACCGTTGATGAATCCGACATGAAAAACTCCTGAAAAAGTGGTGATGGGGTTATCGTCGGCGTTTCGCGGGCAAAAATAAATTGCCCAAGCCTGAACAGCCGCTATACGTTTTTTTATGGACAAGACCATTGGATGGGAGCTGTACCGCTCGTTGCTGGCGGTGCTGGAAGAAGGCTCGCTCTCCGGCGCGGCGCGGGCGCTGGGCCTCACGCAGCCCACGGTGGGCCGCCATGTGGCGCTGCTCGAAGCCGCGCTGGGCACCACCCTGTTCACGCGCTCGCAGGCCGGCCTGCTGCCCACCGAAGCCGCGCTCACGCTGCGCGACGGCGCCGAAGCCATGCACAACATGGCGGCCTCGCTGGAGCGCAGCGCACGCAGCCTGGGCGAAGGCGTGCGCGGCACGGTGCGCATCTCCGCCAGCGAAGTGATGGGCGTGGAGGTGTTGCCGCCCCTGCTGGCTGCGCTGCAGGCGCAGCACCCGGAACTGCGCGTCGAGCTGGTGACCAGCAACGCCCTGCAAGACCTGGTGCGCCGCGAAGTGGACATCGCCGTGCGCATGACCCCGCCCCAGCAAGACGTGCTGCTCGCCACCCGCGTCGGCGACGTGGAGCTGGGCCTGCATGCCCACCTCAGCTACCTCGAACGCCACGGCCAGCCCGCTTCGGTGGCCGATCTGGCCCACCACGTACTGATCGGCTTCGACCGCGAGACCCCGTTCCTGCGCAGCGCCGCCACCAAGTTGCCGATCTGGCAACGCGACAACTTCCACTGGCGCTGCGACAGCGACCTGGCCCAGCTGGCCCTGCTGCGCGCCGGCGCCGGCATCGGCGTGTGCCAGACCGCCCTCGCCCGCCGCGACCCGAACCTGGTGCGCGTGCTGCCCACGCGGCTGTCCATGAAGCTGACCACCTGGGTGGCCATGCACGAAGGTCTGCGCAACAGCCCACGCTGCAAGGCGGCGTTTGATGCGCTGGTGAAGGGTTTGCGGCGGTATGTGAAGTGAGGCGCCGGCCTTGCCCTACCCTCGTCTGTCTGGCACAACGAAGCACACCGTAGGCAACCCCATGACCCCCGCCCCGCTGCTCTACACCTACCGGCGCTGCCCCTACGCCATGCGCGCGCGTTTGGCCCTGCTGCAGGCAGGCGTGGCGTTTGATGCGTTCGAGATCGTGTTGCGCGACAAACCCGCGGAGATGCTGGCCCTGTCACCCAAGGGCACGGTGCCCGTGCTGCGGCTGCCCGATGGGCAGGTGCTGGAGCAGAGCCTGGACATCATGCGCTGGGCCTTTGTTGAAACCGGCGACACCGAAGGCTGGTGGTCGCGTGCGCAAAGTGCCGCTAACCTGGAGCTGCTGGCGGTCTGCGACGGCGCGTTCAAACACCATCTGGACCGGTACAAATACCCCGAACGCTTCGGCAAGGGTGCAGACGCCAAGGTGCATCACCGCGAACAAGCGCTGGACGTAATGCTGAGGCTGCTGGAGGCCCATTTGCAACTCACCGGCCAACTCGATGGCCCTGCCCCGTGCGCCACCGACATCGCCATCTTTCCATTTGTGCGGCAGTTCGCGGGGGTGGAGCCGGGGTGGTGGGAGGCCCTGCCGCTGCCGGCGCTGCAGCGTTGGCTGGGCGGGTGGATGACTGAACCCCTGTTCCACACCGCCATGGCCAAGCTGCCCACCCACCAGGCAAGCGCTTTTCCGAAGGCATGAGGCGGGCCAGACCGCTGCCACCACCGCTGGCGGGTATTGCACCACCAGGCGACGCAAAGCAAGCCCCAACCAGCGCCCGGTCAGCGTAGCGCCAGCCAGATCTCGTTGCGCCGCAGGAACCAGGGCGTGAACGGCGCGTTGTAGCGCGCCAGCACCGGCTCGCCCTGCGTGACCACACCCTCTGTCATCAGGGCCGCCCGCAGCAACGCGAGGTGCTCGTCGTAATTGGCCTGCGACCAGGTGCCCGAATACCGGAGCGCCGCCCACTGGCTGGCCGGCACGAGCCGCAACTGCACGCGCGGGTCCAGCGGCTCGGGTGCGGTTTCCAGCGTCACCCCCCTGGGCAGCACGAACTGGATCAGCTGACCACCGCCCGGCGCGGTGGCCTGCGTCACCGGCGCCGTCATCGCCATCTTCACCGGCGCGGCCGTCTGCGTCACGGGCGCGGTCATGTCGAACGTCTTCTTGGCCTTGTTCTTGCCGAAGATGTAACCCGCCAGGATGGGGAACGCCGCGTTGCCCGCGTCTTCCGCAGCGCCGTCGGTCACCACCTCGGCCACGACATAGGGCGCGTACTGGCGCAGCTCCACGTTGCCGAACGCACGCAGCACGTCGTAGGCGGGCTCGTCAATGGCATGGCTGGTGAGGGGCATGGCGATGAGTCCGATCCAGAGCAGGGGCCGCAGGAGGATGGCCAGGAGAGTCTGGTTTTGAAGCGGGTGGGTCATGGGCACAGGGTAGTACCTTTGACGGCGCGGGTTGGACGCAGCGCTGAATGGCCCTGTCCCCACATTGAATGGCCTGCCAATGCATACCCCGAGCGCATACCCCGAGCGGCCACCAAGGAGAGGTCTCGCGTCTGAATGCTAGAGCGTCAGCGACTGATGGTCCTCGACCGGAGGATTTCCACCCGTTGAGGCCGTTCGCTGTGGGTTGTTGTGGGACCGTTCTGCAGCGATGGCTGACGGCGTGTTTTGCCAAGCGTAATCAGGCTGACAGCAACAAAGCGGCGGCTGGGTACGGCGACCGCCGCTGGTACGAATGGCAGCTGTACGAGGGCGGTCATAGGGCTTCCAGGGCCAGAATGGTGCCGCGTTGCGCCATCGACTGCATCCCCATTGCCTGGAGTCGAGGTGACCGACCCTTTGTGGCCGGTCGCCGACCCACCGTCCAAGGCTGGTGTAAGCGACGGCAGCGTAATATGGTGCCAACAGTTCGTTCAATGACCTGATACCTTCGCAGGCGAGTACCTGAGAGACAACCGCATGCACCTGAGCGCCCAATGTCTGACGGCCACGTTTCTCCTCGCAATGCTGGCGACCAGTGCCGTGCAGGCCGCGCCGCGCATGGTCCGTGTGGGTGTCTACGAGAACCCGCCCAAGCTGCTGGCCGGGCCGGAAGGACAGCCCAGTGGCATTCTCGGCGACATGCTGCGCGAAGTGGCCCAGGTCGAGGGTTGGACGCTGGAACCGGTGCCTTGTGAGTGGGAGCGCTGCCTGCGGCTGCTGGAGGACGGCGATATCGACCTGATGCCAGACGTCGCCTACAACGAATCCCGAGCAGAGCGCTTTGACTTCCCCCGGGTACCCGCACTTCCCAGCTGGTCGCAGTTGTATCGCCGCCCGGGCGTGACGCTGCAGTCGGTGCTTGACCTGGAGGGCAAGCGCGTGGTTGTCCTTGAGGGCTCGGTCCAGCAGGAGCATCTGGCAGGCCTGTTGAGCAGCTTCGGCCTGCACGCCGAGCTGGTGCCGGTGAAGTCCTTCGATGAAGCGTTCGGCATGGTGGCCGCTGGTGAAGCGGATGCGGTGGCCGCGAACCGCTACTCCGGTGACGGCGCCGCCAGCCGCCATGGACTTTCGGCCACCAGTCTGGTGTTCCTGCCCAGCAAGCTGTACTTTGCCACTGACAAGGGCCGCAACACCGACCTGCTGGCCGCCATCGACGCCCGGCTCGACGCCTGGCAGGCCGACACGGGGTCGGTCTACTTCCAGACGCTGGCGCGCTGGGGCCAGCAAGCCACGCAACCCCGCGTGCCGACCGCTTTCTGGTGGGGCCTGGCGGGTGCGCTGGGGTTGCTGGCGCTGGCGCTGGGTTTTCTGACCCTGCTGCGGCGCGAAGTGGCGCGGCAGACGCTCGCCCTGCGCGACAGCGAGCAACGGTTCCGCAACCTGGCTGAAAACTCGGTCGACTGGATCTGGGCGCTCGATCTGAATGGTCGCCACACTTACAGCAACCCCGGTACCGCCGCGATCCTGGGTTACCGGACCGAAGACTTTCTTGCGCTCGATCCCAGGACCCTGGTGCACCCGGAAGACCTGGCGTTGTTTGAGGCCACCAATGCTGCAGCCCGCGCGCGTCGGACCGGCTGGCGAAACGTCGTCATCCGCTGGCGCCACAAGGACGGCGCGTACCGGGTGCTGGAATCCAACGCCACGCCGGTCCTGGATGCCCAGGGCGAGTTGCAGGGTTTCCAGGGTGTCGATCGCGACATCACCGAGCGCGTGCAGGGCGAGCAGGAGCGCCAGCGACTGGCCTCCATCCTGGAGGCCACCAGCGACATCGTCGGCATGGCAGATCCCGAAGGACGCCTGATCTACCTGAATGGACCGGGGCGCGCAGTGTTGGGCATTGGACCGGCAGAATCCCTGCCCGAGGTGATCGCGAATGTGCATCCGCAGTGGGCAACGGACATCATCCTGGCCGAAGGTCTGCAGACGGCGATCCTGGAAGGCCGTTGGTTCGGGGAGACGGCGGTTCTCGGACCGGACGGGGAAGAAATCCCGGTTTCGCAAGTCATCCTCAGCCACAAGGACCCGCAGGGCAAGCTGCTGTTCCTCTCCACCATCATGCGCGACATACGCGCCAGCCGTGCGGCCGAGCTGGCGCTGCGCGAGAGCGAGGAGCAACTGCGCCTGGCCCTGGCCGCCGCCAGCCAGGGCCTGTACGACCTGGACCTGACCACGGGCGATGCCATGGTGAGCCCGGAGTACGCCACCATGCTTGGATACGACCCGGCCACTTTTCAGGAGACCAACGCGGCGTGGCGCGATCGCATGCACCCGGACGACCAGGCTGCGGTGTATCGGGCCTATGAAGACTACGTGGCCGGCCGCCTGTCGGAATACCGGGTCGAGTTCCGCCAGCGCAAGCGCGACGGTGGCTGGAAGTGGATCCTCTCGTTGGGTAGGATTCAGGAACGCGCCGCTGATGGTCGCCCGCTGCGCATGATGGGCACCCACACCGACATCGACGCCATCAAGGCGGCCGAAGCCGCCTTGCGGGAACTCAATGCCACCCTCGAGGCCCGGGTCGATGAACGCACCGCCGAGCTCACGGCAGCCATCCAGGAACTGGACAGCTTTGCTTACGCTGTTTCCCACGACCTCCGCGCACCTCTTCGCGCGATGAGCGGCTTCGCCCATGCGCTGCAGGAAGACCACGGCGGCGCCTTGCCCCTGGAGGCCAAGACCTATCTCGATCAGATTGTCCTGGCCGGTCGCAAGATGAGTGATCTGGTCGAGGGCTTGCTGACGCTCTCGCGCAGCACGCGTGGCGATCTGCGGATAGACCGTATCGACGTGTCGGCGCTGGCACAAAAGCATCTGGCCGAACTGGCAGCGGCAGAGCCGGCACGTCGCGTGGCGGTCGAGGTCGAACCGGACCTGGCGGTGCAGGCTGACGAGCGCATGATCTCCAGCGTGCTGGACAACCTGCTCGACAACGCCTGGAAATACACAGGCGCCACGGCGCAGCCCAAGATCCGGGTGCATGCCTGCGAGGTCGACGGACGGTCCGGTTTCTGTGTCTCTGACAATGGCGCCGGCTTCGACATGGCCCATGCGGCGCGCCTGTTCAAGGCCTTTCAGCGCCTGCACCGTCAGGACGAGTTTCCCGGTATCGGTATCGGTCTGGCCACGGTGCAACGCATCGTGCAACGCCACGGTGGCCAGATCAGCGCGCACGGCGTGCCCGGCCAGGGCGCCACGTTTTCGGTCGTATTACCGGCCAGGGCTGGTCAACGGGAAGAGGAATCAACGACATGAACATCAAGACCATCCTGCTCGTCGAAGACAACCCGCAAGACGAGATGCTCACGTTGCGCGCTCTGAAAAAGGCCAACCTCGCCAACCGCATCGACGTGGCGCGCGACGGCCAGCAAGCGCTGGACTACCTGTTCCGGGCCGGTGAGTTCGCCGACCGCGACGGCCCCGACCTGCCCACCGTGGTGCTGCTGGACATCAGCCTGCCGCGGCTATCGGGACTGGAGGTGCTCGAACGCCTTCGCGCCGATGCCAGAACCGAGCTGCTGCCTGTGGTGATCCTGACGTCGTCGGACGAGCAGAAGGATCGCCTGAAGAGTTACGAAAACGGCTGCAACAGCTTTGTACAGAAGCCGGTGGACTTCGCGGACTTTGCCGAGACCGTGGCCCGTCTGGGCGTTTACTGGCTGGCAACCAACGAGCCGCCACCTGAGCGGCCGCTCCAGCGTTGACGGCGAAGCGAGTGGCGGCTGCCACCAGAAACCCGCTAATCAGTTTGCGGCCATGAAAGGCAGCTTTAGCGCCTCGCGAAAGCACAGCCTTCGAATCTGAGTGTCCGTACCCAGCCTGAAGTGCACCACCGTTTCGGTGACCTCACCGGCCGTTCCTGGCCGGACTCAGTCGTTCATGGCGCCACATGACGCTCCGCCAGCTCAGGCTTCTCGTCACTTCTTCTGACGCGCTGCCTTCACCGTTTTGGCCACTCCACCCTTGCCCGCCACCGCCTGCTTGAGCTGGCCCTGCGCCTGCTCCAGCCAGAGCAGGGTTTCGGTGTGCGAGAGGAAGCGCCGCAGGTAGTGCGGCGAGAGCTCGCGCATCAGGCCGAGGGTGCGCAGAACGAGCATGTGGGAGTTGAGCGGGCCGGCGTTTTCGGGGGCGCGGTGCGTGGCCTTCACCACCGCTTCTTCGGCGCCCAGGCGTTCCCAGGTTTCGCGAAAGCGCTGGGCGCTGCGCAGTTCAGGCCACTGGCCTGCGCCTGATTGGAGGCCCGCTGCGGCGGCCTGGCTTGCCTGGGCTATGTGGGCGTTGAGGGCTGCGAGGGGGGAAGGTGCAGCCCGCTGCGCTGAGCTGGCTCCTTCCCCCTTTGGGGGAAGGCTGGGATGGGGGCTGCGCGCCGGCGATGCACCCGAACGCCCGCCCCCACCCCTGCCCTCCCCCAGAGGGGGAGGGAGACGATCAGGATCGCCGTGGGTGTTCATGGCTTGGCGGTGGTAGCCACGGGCGCGGCCGTGCTCGGCGTGGGCGCGGCGCGGGGCACGGGGGCCATTTCCACGCGGCGGTTCAATGCGCGGCCCTGTTCGTCCGCGTTGCTGGCCACGGGCTGTTCGGCGCCGAAGGCGGCGCTGAACACGCGCTGGCGGGGCATGCCTTCCTTGACGAGCGTGCGCGTCACGGTGAGCGCGCGCTGGGCCGAGAGTTCCAGGTTGTCTTCGAAGCGCTGGTTGGGGCCTTTGACGATGGTCTTGTCGTCGGTGAAACCGCTCACCATGAGCATCTCGTCGCGCTCGCCGAGGTACACCTCCAGCGGCGGCACCAGGCTCTTGAGCAGTTGCTGGCCTTCGGGGCGCAGCTGATCGGAGTTGAAGTCGAACAGCACGCTGCCGCTGATGCCGATGCGACCGTTGTTGAGCGTGACGCGGCCACTCTGCAGCGGGATGGCGAGCGCTTTTTCCAGCGCCATGCGGCGGGCCTCTTCCTGCTGGCGTTTGGCGATTTCGGACTGCAGGCTGTTGACCAGGTCCATCTGCACCAGCAGCACGCCGATGAGGATGAGCACGAACGCGCCGACCACGCCGGACATGAGGTCGCCGAACACGGCCCAGACGGGCGCGGTTTCGCCCAGGCCGTCGTCGATGGCGGTGTCGTCCACGCTGGAACTCATCGGACCACCCTCCGTGCTGCGCACTGCGGGGCTGAGCGCCTTCGGAACGGCCGGGCGGCGCTCATCACGCGGCTCCCTGAGCGGAAGATGCAGCAGGCGCGGCGGCTTTGGCGGCGGCGGGCTTGGCGGCGCGCAGCTGGCGCATGTCTTCCACGATGCCCTGCTGCGCGCTGATGCTGAGGTCGATCACCTCACGCGCCTGCGCCACGTAGTAGGCAAGCTGCTCGTCGCTGCGCGCCATGTGCTGGCCGAT
>Ga0209066_10002793_pt1 | contig 20704 bp, 15 predicted proteins | sample All_14_2_FD_187198 | JGI IMG/M metagenome (GOLD analysis project Ga0209066, IMG submission 187198) | Freshwater microbial communities in response to fracking from Pennsylvania, USA - Allegheny Zone_MetaG_DW_15 (SPAdes) (version 2) ... | reverse complement strand
GCTTCAGGGGCAGGTGCTGCTTCTTCCGCCGGAGCGGCCGTTTCAGCAGGCGCCATTTCGTCGGTTGTTGCCGGTGTCTCCATGGCAGCTTCGTCACCGCCCTTATTCGTCATCTTGTAGCCGACCACTGCGATGACAGCGATCACGATGACGGCAATAGCTATCTTCATGAAATTCGACATAGCGTTTTCCTCTTGGCGGAAGTCTCCGCCCAAATGTTTCAGACAGTCCCCTGACAGGGTCGCGATCTGTGTCGGGCCCCCCCTAGCTTCCTTATCAGAATCTCCAGGCGCCCGCTGGGATGTTAGAGAGAAATGGGGGCACTTTGCCACCGTCAAACAGTGAAAACTGAAAGAATCTTTTTTGTTTTCTACCCAAAATGCCTCAAACCGGGTGTTGAATATGTTCAGCACGCTCAGCGAGGGTGAAAATCACCCCCCTTGCAGCCTTTCTGCTGCACACGCTAACTAATGAAAACCACATGAAAACAATTGGCGGGACCCATGGCGAACGAATTGACACATTTCATCGGCGGCATTCATGTCAGGGGGGCAAGCGGACGCTTCTGTGATGTGACAAATCCAAATACGGGAGAAGTGACCGGCCGAACGCCTCTGGCCACGACAGCTGAACTGCGCTCAGCCGTGGAGGTCGCGGCCAAGGCCTTCCCTGATTGGGCGGCGACCAATCCGCAGCGCCGGGCGCGCGTGATGTTCGAATTCAAACGCCTGCTGGAAGACAATATGCAGGAACTCGCCGAAATGCTCTCTGCCGAGCATGGCAAGGTGATTGCTGATTCCAAGGGCGACATTCAGCGCGGCCTGGAAGTCATCGAATTTGCCTGTGGCATTCCGCATTTGATGAAGGGCGAGTTCACCGAGGGCGCAGGTCCCGGCATCGACATGTATTCGATGCGCCAACCGCTTGGCGTGGTCGCCGGCATCACGCCTTTCAATTTCCCCGCCATGATCCCGATGTGGATGTTTGGCGTGGCGATTGCCTGTGGCAACACCTTCATCTGCAAGCCATCGGAAAAAGACCCCTCTCTCCCGCTTCGCCTTGCCGAACTCTTCATGGCGGCGGGCGCGCCAGCCGGTGTGCTCAATGTCGTCAATGGCGACAAGGAGGCTGTGGATGCCATATTGAGTGATCCTCTCATTCAGGCGGTGAGTTTTGTCGGCTCCTCCAACATCGCGCAGTATGTCTATGCAACGGGCGCGGCGCATGGCAAGCGCGTACAGGCCATGGGCGGAGCCAAGAACCATGCCATCATCATGCCGGATGCCGATATGGATCAGGTGGTGAATGATCTGATCGGCGCGGGCTATGGCTCGGCGGGCGAGCGGTGCATGGCAATTTCCGTTGCGGTGCCGGTTGGCGAAGAGACGGCCAATCGCCTGATCGAGAAACTTGTGCCGCGCGTGCAGGCCCTGAAAGTAGGTCCTTCGACCGCCTCCGATTCTGACTATGGACCCGTCATCAGCAAGGCGCATCTCGACAAGGTGCAAGGCTATATCGATCTGGGCGTCAAGGAAGGGGCGAGCCTGCTTGTCGATGGCCGCGGGTTCAAGCTGCAGGGCTATGAGAACGGCTTTTTCATGGGCGGCTCGCTGTTCGACAATGTCACGCCCGACATGACGATCTATAAGGATGAGATTTTCGGACCCGTGCTCAGCGTGGTTCGCGCCAGGACATTTGACGAGGCGGCTGAATTGCCGACCAAGCATCAATATGGCAATGGCGTGGCGATCTTCACGCGCGATGGCGATGCGGCGCGGACATTCGCCTCCAAGGTCCAGGTTGGCATGGTTGGCATCAATGTGCCGATCCCCGTGCCGCTGGCCTATCACTCGTTTGGCGGCTGGAAGCGATCAGCCTTCGGTGACACAAACCAGCATGGCACCGAGGGCGTCAAGTTCTGGACCAAGGTCAAGACCGTGACCTCGCGCTGGCCGACAGGTGGCGTCAAGGAGGGCTCATCCTTTGTTATTCCGACAATGAAGTGATGATTGCCTATGATCGATCTTGATCGTTATCTGGCGCGGATCGGCTATGCCGGTCCGCGTGACGCCACGCTGGAGGTGTTGAAGGCGCTGCATTTTGCGCATTCAACATCGATCCCGTTTGAAAATCTCGATGTGCTCGCCAGGCGACCGATCCGGCTTGATCCGGCTTCACTGCAAAAGAAGTTGATAGAGGACAGGCGCGGAGGTTACTGCTTCGAGTTGAATGGCCTGTTTCTGGCGGCGCTGAGAGCCATGGGCTTTGAGGTCACGCCTTTCATCGGCCGCGTGCGCTGGATGCAGCCCGAGGATATCGCCACGGCCCGGACGCATATGCTGATGCGGGTCGATCTTCCCGAGGGCCCCTATATTGCGGATGTCGGCTTTGGCGGTCTCACCATGACCGGCCCCATCCGGTTTGTCTGTGATCTTGAACAGGCCACACCTCATGAGCCAAGACGTCTTCTGGCGCGCAGCGACGGCTATGAGTTGCAGGGCAAGCTTGGTGAGGCATGGGTGAGCATCTATCACTTCACCGAGGAAGTGCAATCGCCGGCCGATTACGAATTGTCGAGCTGGTACACATCGACCCATCCTGACTCCCTTTTCGTCCAGCATCTGATTGCCGCGCGGCCATTTGCGGATCGTCGTGTGACGCTCTTCAATACCAATCTGGCAATCCGTGGTCTGAATGGTCAGGTCGAGAGCCACAAGCTCGAAACAGTGGCTGATATTGCCCAGGCGCTTCGTGAGCATCTTGGGCTGCCGCTGAGCGTTGAGGAACAGACGGTCATGCTTGCGCCATACATGGACGCCTGGCTGGCCCTCCAGGCGGGCTGATTGGCTCACGCATGGAAGCGGCGTGACGCGCCGTTGATTTCGGGGTATTTCCTGCTGGTTGTGTGTCGGGAACTGTGATCGGGGCGTTGGGCATGGCCAAAGGGCCGCTTCGTGCGTATCGGGAAAAGGTCAAACGCGGCGAGATCGCGGCTGATGAGGCGCAGGCGCAAGTTGCCGCGCATTTGCAACATCTTGCCGATGTGCTTCAGCGCTGGCGTCCGGGACGTCGCGTCGGGCCGCTCGCCTTTTTGGGGATTGGCCGCAAGGTCACGCCACCTGAAGGGCTTTATATCTGGGGCGGTGTCGGGCGTGGCAAGTCCATGCTGATGGACCTGTTTTTCAATACGGTCAGCATCTCGCCCAAACGACGCGTTCATTTTCATGCCTTCATGCAGGAGGTTCATGGCCTGATCCATGACTGGCGGCAGAGGGAGAAGGCTGGCAAGGTCAAGGGATCTGATCCCATCCCGCCCGTTGCTGCCCAGATCGCCCGGCAGGCTGCGCTTTTATGCTTTGACGAGTTTCAGGTGCATGACATAGCCGACGCCTCCATTCTCGGACGACTCTTCGAGCAACTGTTCGAGTTGGGCGTGGTGGTGGTCACGACCTCCAATCGTCCGCCTGAGGATCTTTATAAGGGGGGGCTCAACCGGCAGCGCTTCCTGCCTTTCATCGATCTCGTGAAAGCCCGCATGAGCGTGTTGTTGCTGGATAGCCAGACGGATTATCGGCTCGATCGCATCAAGGGTCTGCCGGTCTATTACACGCCCTGCGATGCCGCGGCGGCACGCGCACTGGACGAGACTTTTTACAAACTCACCGATCAGGCGCAGGGGGAACCTGCGGTACTTGATGTGCATGGCCGGGCGCTGGATGTGCCGGAGGCAGCCCATGGTGTGGCGCGGTTCGGATTTCATGATCTTTGCGCCAAGGCGCTGGGGGCGGCTGACTATCTCAAGATTGCCGAGACCTATCATACGGTGATTTTGAGTGATGTGCCGAAGATGGGCGCCGAGAAGCGCAACGAGGCCAAACGCTTTGTGACGTTGATTGATGCGCTTTATGAAGCCAGGACGAAGCTCATTCTTTCGGCTGAGGCGCCCGCCATGACGCTTTATGAGCAAGGCGATGGAGCATTTGAATTTGAGCGCACCGTGTCGCGCCTTATCGAGATGCAGAGCAGCGATTATATGGGTTTGCGGGCGGCGGATTAAGCAGGCTTGCGCGCCGTGATGACGGGTGATGTGCCGACATTGGGCAGGCGAACAATTTCACCCAGACCGGCTTTTTGCAGCAGCTTCACGGCCTCGGCCGCTTCCTGACGATGGCGACTTAGCGGATTGGGCAACCAGTCAATGTTTTTTGCCTGTTCATGATTGCGCAGGATGAGAACAAGGCGTCCCTCTTTTTTCAGGACACGGTTTATTTCGTCGATGGTCTTTGCCGGGTCCGGCCAGAATTGAAAACAATGCAGGGCTGCGACGGCATCAAATTGCGCCTCACCCCAAGGCAGGCTGTCCGCCAGTCCAAGTTTGAGGTCTGACATGAAGCCCTTGTTTGTGAGGCGACGGCGCGCCCGCTCGAGCATGAGGGATGAGGGGTCAATGCCTGCCAGCACGCCGCCAGATTGCCTCTGCGCAACCATTTCCAGCAGCCGCCCGGTGCCAAATCCGATTTCAAGGAAGGTGCCGTTGTGCCTGGGTTCCATCAGCGTCAGGGCGCGTTCATAGGCATTTTGATTGCCCCATTCCATGAGGCGGCCAAACAAACGCCCCATGGGTCCATGTGGATGCATGGGCTGGGGCAGGGAAATGCGATTGCTGAGCAGGGCCAAATTATTTTCGCCGCCTCGACTGAATGTCGTCACGCGTCAACCCGGCCATGCCTTGTGACGATCAGAGGCCCGCATCTGCCGGTTGAGCGACCGTCGCTACATGCTGTGATTGTGTATCAGCCGTGCGACGGCGCAATGTCAGATCATAGCCCCCTGATTGGCCAAAACTCCCGGAGAGCATGCCAAAGGCGAGGGGGGATGATGACTTGCGGGCCTCATCGCGGGCGATTTCGAGTGAGAAATCATTGGCGTCGCGGCGATCCACCGGCGCAAATCCGAGCAAGGCCGGGTCCAGAACGGCGCTTGCCGTGCGTTGTTCTTCTTGCGGCTTCGAGGGCGCGCAGGCACGGGCTGAATGGGTTGAAAAATCCTGACAAGCCCGGCTCGCCAATTGCTGGTTCTTGCCATAGATCACGCGCGCGTTACGCTCGATCCGGGTGGGTTGACGCTCAAGATCGGCTTTTGCTGCGGGCATCGAGCAGCCGGCCAATGTGATGGCGGCGAATCCGATGGCGCCCCCGCGCATCCATTTGATCAGATTAATGGATGCCAATCGTGCGGTTGAGCGGCTTATCGCGTTGTGTGCTGTCATCTCACTCATCCCCCAACATGGTGAACGAAACACGCTCCCGCGGGTTCATTCACGCTACATCTGGTATGTCCCTTAAAGGCGCCTACCTTCTGTGCCAAAGCGTTAACCTCCTCAAAATACAGGAAAATTTTCGCCTCAAGGCCTTGAGATCATGCCTCCGCGACGTCGGGTGAGTCAATGAAACATGCGAATTGAGGTTAATCCTGGCGATTTTGAATAATGTCGCCGCATTGCGAAAGATTTTAATTCAGGCTAGTAGGCAGCCAGATTAACAATAGGCGCCATCGTCAGGCTCAAGCGCCCAGCATCAGGTATCCGGAGGCATTAAATGGCACGCAAGAAAATCGCACTTATCGGCGGCGGACAGATCGGCGGAACGCTGGCTCTGCTGGCCGGCCTCAAGGAACTTGGCGATATCGTCATGTTCGATATCGCGGAAGGATTGCCGCAGGGCAAGCAACTGGACATTTCGCAGGCCTCGACGGTCGAAGGCTTTGATGCCGCCATGTCGGGCACCAATGATTACAAGGACCTTGAAGGTTCCGACGTCGTGATCGTCACGGCGGGTGTACCGCGCAAGCCGGGCATGAGCCGCGATGACCTTCTCGGTATCAACCTCAAGGTCATGTCGCAGGTGGGCGAAGGCATTGCCAAATATGCGCCAAAGGCTTTCGTTGTCTGCATCACCAATCCGCTTGACGCCATGGTCTGGGCGCTGCGCCAGTTCTCGGGCCTGCCCGCGCATATGGTTGTCGGCATGGCGGGCGTTCTCGACAGCGCACGCTTCCGTTACTTCCTGGCCGAAGAGTTCAATGTTTCCGTTGAAGACGTGACCGCCTTTGTCATGGGGGGCCACGGCGACACGATGGTGCCATTGCCACGTTATTCGACGGTTGGCGGCATCTCGCTGCCGGATCTCGTCAAGATGGGCTGGACGAGCCAGGAAAAGCTCGACGCCATCATTCAGCGCACGCGCGATGGTGGCGCTGAAATCGTCAGCCTGCTGAAGACCGGTTCGGCCTTCTATGCTCCGGCAAGCTCGGCGATTGCCATGGCTGAGTCCTATCTCAAGGACAAGAAGCGCCTGCTGCCTTGCGCCGCCTATCTGAGCGGTCAGTATGGGGTGAAGGATATGTATGTCGGTGTGCCGGTGATCATTGGCGCTGGCGGCGTGGAACGCATTGTCGAGATCGAGCTCAATGCGGAAGAAAAGGCGGGCTTTGAAAAGTCGGTCAACGCCGTGAAGGGTCTGGTCGATGCCTGCAAGACCATTGATCCCTCAGTGGCGAAGTAACGACCTTCAAACATGCGTGACGCAAGGGCGGGCCGTCGGGCTCGCCCTTTTGTTTTGGCACGCAGTTTGCTGTTTTGACATGCATGTTGCCAATTGTTTGCATGCTTGCTAGTGTCCGGCATCAGAGCGGGTCATCAGAACGCCCGGTGAAATGGCGGAGGAAAGCAAATGCGTGTGATCCGTATTCTGGGCAGCATTGCCGGGCTCGCTGTGGCACTTGCTGTGCTGGCATTCGTCGCGATCCGGTTTTCGCCAAGCCTGCAAGACAGGCTGCTGACCTCAACGGTTGCGGCCAATCTTGCCAAGAACAATAACGCGCTGCTCAAGGACAAGTCCCTCAAGATCATTCTCTGCGGCACGGGTTCGCCGATGCCGGATCCCTCACGCGCCAATGCCTGTGCGGCTGTGGTCGCCGGGGGTCACATGGTGCTGATTGATGCGGGTCCGGGCGCCTGGGCCAAGATTGCGCAAATGCGCCTGCCGGGGGGTGCCATTGAAGCGGTGTTCCTCACTCATCTGCATTCGGATCATTTTGGCGGCCTTGGCGAGGTGAGCCTGCAAGGCTGGATCAATGGCCGCAAACAGGCACTCGACGTTTATGGCCCGGCCAGTCCGCCGGTTGTCGCGACGCCGCTCGGGGGCAATGGCCAGAGCCATATTCCTGCGGGCACGGATGTCGTTGTTGCGGGCCTGCAGGAAGCCTATCGCGCCGATACGCTGTTCCGCGTGGAACATCACGACATGAAATATATGCCGCCGGCTGGCGAAAAAATGAATGCGCATGTGGTGCCGACGCCTGCCATTGGTGTGGCAGAGACTGTCTATGATCGTGATGGTTTGAAAATCAGTGCCTTTCTGGTCAATCATCATCCGATCGAACCTGCCTTTGGCTATCGCGTCGAATATGGCGGGCGTGTCGCCGTCATCAGCGGTGACACCATGAAGTTCGAGAATGTCGCAACCATGTCAAAGGGTGCCGATCTTCTCGTGCATGAGGCTCTGAACGAGGACATGGTGAGCCTGCTTGCCAATCAGGTTGAGGCATCGGGCAATGCGCGTCTGGCCAAGATGGCGCGCGACACGATCAATTATCACACCTCGCCTGTAGAGGCGGCCGCGATCGCCAATGAAGCACATGTCAAGCTGCTGGTGCTGACGCATCTCGTGCCACCCCTGCCCAATGCGATTGCCCGGCGCATGTTCATGCGCGGGGTCAGTGCAGCGCGAGGCGAGGGCGAAACGGTCCTTGGTGATGACGGTTTGATGATTGTTTTGCCGGAATCCGAAACGGGCTATCGTCTCAAAAATCTGCTTTGACCCAAGGGCCTGTGCCCTTTGTTCAATAGATGAGCAAGCGAGATGAGCAAGCGCCCATCTTCATTGACGTAACCGTCAGCAGGAAGCGGCGCAATCAAGGTTCATTCCTAGCCAGCCTACCCGAACTGACGGTTGCGCTGCACAGTACGGGTGATATAACTCCGGACCATCCGCATCTCCATCGGGCAGCCTTTCCTCGCCCCCTTAGCCGGACGGACCCTAATGAATATTCACGAATATCAGGCCAAGGCTGTGCTTGCGAAGTACGGCGTACCGGTGCCCCAGGGGCATGCGGCTTTTACCGCTGACGAAGCGGTTGAAGGCGCCACGAAACTTGGCGGCCCGGTATGGGTTGTCAAAGCACAGATCCATGCAGGCGGTCGCGGTAAGGCAGGCGGCGTCAAGGTCGTGAAGTCGATCGATGACGTGCGCAAGGAAGCCGAACGGCTGCTCGGCTCGATTTTGGTGACGCATCAGACGGGCCCCGAAGGCAAGCAGGTCAATCGCCTCTATATCGAAGAAGGCTCTTCGATTGCGCGTGAACTCTATCTCTCGATCCTGGTCGATCGCGCGACATCGCGCATCTCCTTCATCGTGTCGACTGAAGGCGGCATGGACATCGAAGAGGTGGCGCATTCGACGCCTGAGAAGATTCTGACTTTCCCGGTTGATCCGGCATCGGGCATCAGTTCGTTCCATGGCCGCAAGGTCGCCTTCGCGCTCGGTCTCTCCGGGGATCAGGTCGGCGACTGCGTGAAGCTGATCGACAATCTCTATCAGGCCTTTGTCCATGAAGACATGAGCCAGCTTGAAATCAACCCGCTCGTCGTGACGGGTGAGGGCAAGCTCCTCTGCCTCGACGCCAAGATCAATTTCGATTCCAACGCGCTTTATCGTCACAAGAACATTGTCGAGCTGCGCGACCTTACCGAAGAAGATCCCGCCGAAGTCGAAGCCTCGAAATATGATCTCAACTACATCAAGCTCGATGGCAAGATCGGCTGCATGGTCAATGGTGCGGGCCTTGCCATGGCAACCATGGACATCATCAAGCTTTATGGTTCCGAGCCAGCCAACTTCCTCGATGTGGGCGGCGGCGCAACCAAGGAGAAGGTAACGGAAGCCTTCAAGATCATTTTGTCGGACAAGAATGTCGAAGGCATTCTGGTCAACATCTTTGGCGGCATCATGCGTTGCGACATCATCGCTGAGGGTGTGATTGCGGCTGCCAAGGAAGTGAAACTGAGCGTGCCGCTTGTTGTTCGTCTTGAGGGCACCAATGTCGAGCTCGGCAAAAAGATCATGGCCGAGTCAGGCCTTCCGATCATCTCCGCCGACAATCTGTCCGATGCGGCAGAGAAAATCGTCAAGGCCGTGAAGGAGGCTGCATAATGTCCGTCCTGGTTGACAAGAACACAAAGGTCATTTGTCAGGGCTTCACTGGCAAGCAGGGTACCTTCCACTCCGAGCAGGCGATTGCCTATGGCACGAAGATGGTTGGTGGCGTTGCACCGGGCAAGGGCGGCTCCACGCATCTCGATCTGCCGGTTTTCAACACCGTCGCTGAAGCTGTTGCCAGGACAGGCGCCACGGCGTCGGCGATTTATGTACCGCCGCCCTTCGCGGCCGATGCGATCCTTGAAGCGATTGATGCGGGCATTCGACTTGCCGTCTGCATCACCGAAGGCATTCCGGTCCTCGACATGGTCAAGGTGAAGCGGGCGCTTTCCGGCTCGACGACGCGCCTTGTCGGCCCCAACTGCCCCGGCGTCATCACGCCCGGCCAGTGCAAGATCGGCATCATGCCGGGCCATATTCACAAGCCCGGCTCGGTGGGCATCGTCTCACGCTCGGGCACGCTGACCTATGAAGCTGTGGCCCAGACGACGGCGGCAGGTCTTGGCCAGTCGACCTGTATCGGTATTGGCGGCGACCCCGTCAACGGGACAAACTTCATTGATTGCCTTGAGCTTTTCCTCAATGACCCGGCCACGGAATCGATCATCATGATCGGCGAAATCGGCGGTTCTGCTGAAGAAGATGCCGCCGAGTTCCTCAAGTCTTCCAAGATCAAGAAGCCGATTGTGGGCTTTATTGCCGGTGTGACAGCCCCTCCCGGTCGTCGCATGGGCCATGCAGGTGCCATCATTTCCGGCGGCAAGGGCGGCGCGGACGACAAGATGGAGGCCATGCGTTCGGCCGGCATCACGGTTGCCGCTTCGCCTTCAGCGCTCGGCACGACCCTTGTCGAGGTTCTGGGTGGCGGCAAGCGTCGCGGGTTTTTCAAGAAATAGTTGAATACTGAGCCCCGATTCATACATAGCGTGATAAGGATTCCCGTGCGAAACTTCGTCCCTGTAAGCACGGTTTAACGAATATCGGGGGGGTGTGGGTCCCGCACTCCCCTGATCGACACGGGCCCCCCGATATGAGCAATGACAGCGCCAATGAGCGCTTAGAGCGCACATCCTTCCTTTACGGATCCAACGCCCCCTTCGTCGCACAACTCTATGCCCGGTATCAGGAGGATAAATCCTCTGTTGATGCTGATTGGCAGCGGTTTTTTGAGGGACTGGGCGATCCGCGTGAGGATGTGATCAAGGAAGCGCGCGGTGCCTCCTGGGAGCGCCGCGACTGGCCCTATTACGCCAATGGGGATGGCGAGGTCAGCGACCCTGTGCTCAAGGCCAAAATCAGCGACCATAAGGGCACAGGCGCGACGCAGGATGAAATCCGGGCGGCGACACTCGATTCGGTTCGCGCCCTGATGATGATCCGCGCCTATCGTATTCGTGGCCATATGGATGCGGATATTGATCCGCTGAAAATGCGCCCTGAATCCCTGCATCCCGAATTGCAGCCCGAAAGCTATGGCTTCGGGCCGGGTGATCTTGACCGCCCGATTTTCATCGACCATGTGCTCGGTCTTGAAACGGCGACCGTGCGCCAGATGATCGAGATTCTGCGTCGCACCTATTGCGGCACACTTGCTGTCGAGTTCATGCATATCGGCGATCCCGAAGAAAAGGCATGGATCCAGCAGCGTATTGAAGGACCGGACAAGGAAATCAGCTTCACCGATATGGGCCGCTCCGCCATTCTTGACAAGCTGATTGCGGCAGAGGGCTTTGAGAAGTTCTGCGGCGTCAAATATGTCGGCACCAAGCGCTTCGGCCTTGATGGTGCGGAAGCCATGATCCCGGCGCTCGAACAGATCATCAAGCGCGGCGGCGCCCTGGGCGTCAAAGAAATCGTGCTCGGCATGGCCCATCGCGGCCGTCTCAACGTGCTCACAAATGTGATGTCGAAGCCGTTTCGTGCGGTCTTCCACGAGTTCAAGGGCGGTTCGTCAACGCCTGAGGATATTGATGGTTCGGGCGATGTGAAATATCACCTTGGTGCTTCCTCGGACCGCGAGTTCGATGGCAACAAGGTGCATCTGTCACTGACCGCCAATCCGTCGCATCTGGAAATTGTCGATCCGGTGGTGCTGGGCAAAGCGCGCGCCAAGCAGGATCAGAATCATGATCGCGAGCGCGGCTCCGTCATTCCGTTGCTCATTCATGGCGACGCCGCCTTTGCCGGTCAGGGCATTGTCGCCGAGTGTCTCGGTCTTTCGGGCCTCAAGGGCCACCGCACGGGCGGCTCGATCCATTTCATCATCAATAATCAGATCGGCTTCACGACGAGCCCGATCAACAGCCGCTCATCGCCTTATCCCTCTGACGTTGCCAAGATGGTGCAGGCGCCGATTTTCCATGTGAATGGCGATGATCCGGAAGCGGTTGTGCATGCCTGCAAGATCGCGACCGAGTTTCGTCAGCTTTTCAACAAGCCTGTCGTCATCGACATGTTCTGCTATCGCCGCTTTGGACACAATGAAGGCGATGATCCGAGCATGACGCAGCCGATCATGTATCAGAAGATCAAGGATCAGCCGACGACGCTGCAAATCTATTCGGATCGTCTGGTGCGCGAGGGTCTGATGAGCGCCGAGGAAGTGGAGCAGCGCATCAATGCGTTCCGCGATCAGCTGGAAGGCGAGTTTCAGACCGTTGCCGGGTTCCGTCCGAACAAGGCGGACTGGCTTGATGGCCGCTGGGCCGGTCTTGCCAAGGCCGAGGGCGAAGCGCGCCGCGGCGAAACGGCTGTCGAAATTGACAGGCTGAAGCGCGTTGGCATGAAGCTGAGCGAGGTGCCTGCGAGTTTCAACATTCACAAGACGATTGGCCGCTTCATGGACAATCGCCGCAAGATGATTGAAACCGGCGAGGGCATCGACTGGGGCATGGCCGAGGCTTTGGCCTTTGGTACGCTCGTTGACGAAGGCATCAAGGTGCGCCTCTCGGGTCAGGATTCCGAACGCGGGACTTTCGTGTCGCGTCACGCGGTGCTGAATGATCAGGTCAATGAAGACAAATATGTGCCGCTGAACAATATTTCGGAGGGGCAGGCCGAGTTCGAAGTCATCAATTCGATGCTCTCGGAAGCGGCGGTGCTCGGCTTTGAATATGGCTACAGCCTGGCCGAGCCGAATGCGCTGGTCTTGTGGGAAGCGCAGTTTGGCGATTTCGCCAATGGTGCGCAGGTCGTGATTGACCAGTTCATTTCCTCAGGCGAGCGCAAATGGTTGCGCATGTCGGGTCTCGTCATGCTGTTGCCGCATGGCTATGAAGGTCAGGGTCCGGAGCATTCTTCGGCGCGACTGGAGCGCTATCTCCAGCTTTGCGCTGAAGACAATATGCAAGTCGCCAATTGCACGACGCCGATGAATTATTTCCACATTCTGCGCCGTCAGATGCATCGTAATTTCCGCAAGCCGCTCATCATGATGACGCCGAAGTCACTGCTGCGTCACAAGCGGGCCGTGTCGCGGCTTGATGAGATGGGACCGGGCTCCTCGTTCCATCGCGTGTTGTGGGACGATGCTGAAATCCTCAAGGACCAGCCGATCAGGCTCGTGCCGGACAAAGAGATCAAGCGCGTCGTGCTTTGCACCGGCAAGGTCTATTACGATCTTTATGAGGAGCGTGAAAAACGCGATATCCACGACGTTTATCTGCTGCGCATCGAGCAGCTTTATCCGTTCCCTGCCAAGTCGCTGATCACCGAATTGTCGCGCTTTCCGCAAGCCGAATTTGTCTGGTGTCAGGAAGAGCCCAAGAACATGGGCGCCTGGAGCTTTATGGAGCCCAACATCGAATGGGTGCTCGGCCATATCGGCACACGCTTCCGCCGCCCGAGCTATGCGGGGCGTTCGGCATCGGCATCAACGGCAACGGGCCTCATGAGCAAGCATAATCAGGAGCTGCATCAGTTCCTCAATGAAGCATTGACAACTGACTGACGATTTTCCCCCGAAAGGCTAACCATCCATGGCGACGGAAATCAGAGTGCCCACACTGGGCGAATCGGTAAGCGAGGCAACGGTTGCGCAGTGGTTCAAGAAACCCGGCGATACGGTCTCGGTTGACGAGCCGCTGGTGGAACTTGAAACGGACAAGGTGACGGTCGAAGTGCCAGCACCTGCGTCGGGCGTCTTGTCGGAAATCATGGTTCAGAGTGGCGAGACGGTGAATGTCGGCGCCTTGCTGGGCGCAATCGGCGAAGCAGGTGCTGCGGTGACGGTTACGTCAAAGCCTGCCGCGCCCAAGGCTGAAGCACCGAAGGCTGAAGCACCAAAGGCTGTCGCCCCCAAAGCTGCCACACCTCAGAGCGCGCCGGAACCCGCCAAGCCTGTCGCGGCAGCGCCTTCGCCAGCGGCGCCCCAGCCTGTCCGGACGGCCCCCGCAGACGCCGCCCTTGCGCCTGCCGTGCGCCGGGTGGTCGAAGAGAACAAGCTCAATCCGGCTGGGATCGCCGGGTCGGGAAAAGATGGCCGCATCACCAAGGGCGACGCATTGGCCGCAGCGAGTGGTGCTGCGCCCGCGCCCATTTTCGTGCCGCCCATTGCCCGGGAAGTGGGTGATCGCGAGGAGCGTGTGAAGATGACGCGCCTGCGCAAGACGATTGCGACCCGCCTCAAGGAGGCGCAGAACACGGCCGCCATGCTCACCACGTTCAACGAAGTGGATATGGGCGCGGTCATGGAGCTGCGCAAAAAATACAAGGATGTCTTCGAGCGCAAGCATGGCGTGCGCATGGGCTTCATGGGCTTTTTTGTGAAAGCCTGTATCCATGCCTTGCAGGAAATCCCGGCGGTCAATGCCGAGATTGAAGGCGATGAGCTTGTTTACAAGAATTATTACAATATCGGTGTTGCGGTCGGTACGGAGCGCGGGCTGGTGGTGCCGGTCATTCGTGAAGCGCAGGACTACTCGCTCGCCGATGTTGAAAAGGCAATCAACGAGTTTGGCAAGCGGGCGCGTGATGGTGCGCTCAAGATTGAAGATCTTCAGGGGGGCACTTTCACCATTTCCAATGGTGGCGTTTATGGCTCGCTGATGTCGACACCCATTCTCAATGCCCCTCAGTCCGGCATTCTCGGCATGCACAAAATCCAGGATCGACCGATGGCAATCAATGGCAAGGTTGAAATCCGTCCGATGATGTATCTCGCCTTGTCATACGATCATCGTATCGTGGATGGCAAAGAAGCCGTGACCTTCCTCGTGCGGGTCAAGGAATCGCTGGAAGACCCGGAGCGTCTGCTGCTCGATCTTTAAGTGTTGATTGCGACGATGTGACATAAAGGGCTTTGAGTCATGGCTGATACGTTCGACCTCGTGGTGATTGGCGCTGGACCCGGCGGCTATGAATGCGCGATCAAGGCGGCACAGCTTGGCCTTTCGGTTGCCTGCGTCGAAAAGAACGAGGCGCTGGGCGGCACCTGCCTCAATATCGGCTGTATTCCCTCCAAGGCACTGCTGCATGCGTCCGAGCTTTTCGAAGAAGCCGGTCACACGTTTGAAGGAATGGGCATCAAGGTTGGCGCGCCCAAGCTTGACCTCAGAAAGATGCTCGCTTTCAAGCAGGAAGCGATTGACGGCAATACCAAGGGCATCGAGTTCCTGTTCAAGAAAAACAAGATTGAATGGGTGAAGGGCCTCGGCACAATTGTCGCGCCCGGCAAGGTGAAAGTCGGCGAACGCGTTCTGGAAGCCAGGAGCATTGTGATTGCGACGGGTTCGGATGTCGCGCGCCTGCCCGGCATCGAGATCGACGAGAAGGTCATCGTCTCCTCAACGGGCGCTTTGTCATTCGACAAGGTGCCACCGAGGCTCCTTGTCATTGGGGGTGGTGTAATCGGGCTTGAGCTTGGCTCGGTCTGGGCGCGGCTTGGTTCCAGGGTCACGGTCGTTGAATTCATGCCCGCGCTACTGCCCGGCATGGATGGCGAAGTTGCGAAAAACTTCCAGCGCATTCTTGGCAAGCAGGGCTTTGAATTCAAGCTCGGCATGAAAGTCACCAAGGCGGAAAAGCGTCGCAGCTCTGTGCGGGCGACCGTCGAGCCAGCAGCGGGGGGTCCTGCCAGCGAACTTGATGTCGATGCCATTCTGGTTGCGGTGGGCCGCGTGCCGTTCACTTCGGGTCTCGGGCTTGAGGCTTTGGGCGTGGCGCTTGATCCGCGTGGCCGCGTTGTGACCGACAAGGGCTACAAAACAAATGTGCCGGGCCTTTATGCGATTGGCGATGCGGTTGCCGGCCCCATGCTGGCGCATAAAGCAATGGAAGAGGGCGTGGCGCTTGCCGAACAGCTTGCCGGGCATTACGGCCATGTGAATTACGATCTCATCCCCGGCGTCGTTTACACCTCGCCTGAGGTTGCGGCTGTCGGCAAAACCGAAGAGCAGCTCAAGGAAGCGGGTGTCGAATATAATATCGGCAAGTTTCCGTTCACGGCCAATGGCCGGGCCAAGGCCAACAAGACGACAGAAGGCTTTGTCAAAATCCTCGCCGACAAGAAAACAGACAGGATTCTTGGCGTCCACATCATTGGTGCGGGCGCTGGCGAGATGATTGCCGCCATGGTCATCGCCATGGAATTCTCCTCAAGCTCGGAGGACATTGCGCGCACCTGCATCGCACATCCGACCATGTCGGAAGCGATCAAGGAAGCAGCGCTTGCGACCACGGGTCTGCCCATTCACATGTGAGCTAGTGACGGTCCGGTCCTTTTGCCGGGGGATGCGCACGCGGATGGGCCTTGTCATAAACATCGAGAAGACGCGCGGAATCAACTTCCGTATAGACTTGCGTTGTCGAGAGGCTGGCATGGCCCAGCAGCTCCTGAATGGCGCGCAAGTCGCCCCCATGGGCGAGCAGATGGGTTGCAAAACTGTGGCGCAGCGCATGTGGCGTGGCGCTGTCGGGAAGCCCGAGCCGCAATCGCGCCCCGATCATCACCTCACGAATGCGCCGCTGATCGAGACGGCTGCCACGCGCCCCCACAAACAGCGGATCAGCCGGTTCAAGTCCGAAGGGACATAGGCTGAGATAGGTATCGACAGCCTCACGCGCGACAGGCAGCACGGGCACGAGACGTTCCTTGCGGCCTTTGCCGATGATGCGCAGCGTGTCGCCAAGCGGCGCCTGGCGGCGATTGAGCGAAAGCGCCTCGGAGATGCGCAGCCCGCAGCCATAAAGCAGCGTGATGATGGCGGCGTCGCGTGCCCTGATCCAGGGCTGACCCGGCAATTGTGTGACATCCTCGATCAGGGCTTGCGCGTTGGAGACTGTGAGCGGCTTGGGCAGCGCATGTGGCAGCTTGGGTGTGCGAAGGCCCTTCAAGCCGACATTGGTCAGGACATCGCTTCGATCCAGAAAACGGAAAAAAGACCGAAGACTTGAAAGCGCGCGCGCCAGGCTTCGGCTTTCAAGGCCTTCATTGCGCCGGGCTGTCAGAAAAGCGCGAAAGTCGCGTGTTTCAAGCGCGGCAAGCAAATCGAGATCTGCCGCGGCACCATGATGATCGACAAGGAACTCGAAAAAGCGCGACAGGTCACGATGATAGTTGATGGTGGTTGCCGGACTTGCCCGTCTTTCGCCATTGAGATGGGCAAGCCAGTTTCTGATCTGGAGACGCGCATCTTCTGCGGCCGGAATGGCGCGCGCCATGGCCTCTGGCGAGAGGCTTATTTCGTCGGGGGCAGGTCGAGCCATCGGGCAAAGCAGCGTTCGACGATGCGGGCCAGAAACTCGAGAAGGTCGCCGCCTTGTTCAGGATGGAATTGTTCGGGATCAAACCCACCAAGTGCGAGAAGTCCCGGCGGGGTGGCGGGTGAGAAATTCAGACGCACCAGCGCTTCGGAGCGCACGTCAGTGGCCGCAGAACCATAAAGGCTGTAGCGGCCTTCCACATTGGCGATGAGGCGATAGGATGGCTGGCCATCCATGATGCGGCTAACGCCACCGGGTTCGAGAAGGCGCAGGCCATTCATGCCGATGGCAGAGACGCCTTTGGTGGTTTCAATGCAGATCGTTGCGGCGCGGGTGCCGACAGTCCTGGCCAGACCGTCGACGCCGACGATATATTCGATCAGTTCTTCCACGTTGCGTGCCTCAAGCATGGCGATTGCCGCCTGATGGACCTGTTCACGCGCCAGACTGTTCAGGGAGGAGGCTTCGATCAGTTCGGACTGGATGTCGCGCAATGTGCGCACCTGTGATTGCAGCCGCGAGATCATGAATTGCTGCATGTCGAGGACATTGTGTCCCGTCGACATGGAGGGCGGCACCATGAAGCCGACCCAGGCTTCGTTGGTCTGGAAAAAATCAGGGTTGAGACGCAGAAACGTCATGACATCTTCAGCCGAGATGGTCGAAGAGGCGAGACCAATCATCTGACTATTGGTCATATCCGTTTTTGTATTCATTGCTCAGCCTCCCCAGACTGCCTGGAAAATCGTCAGAGAATCTTTTGACCGGTTTTTGCCCAGTCCGCCATGAAGGCTTCAAGGCCCTTCTCTGTCAGCGGATGCGAAACCATGGCCTTGAGAACGGCAGGCGGCACGGTGGCAACGTCTGCACCGGCCAAGGCTGCGTCCTTGACATGATTGGCTGAGCGGATCGAGGCGGCGAGGATCGCCGTTTCAATGTCAGGGTCATTGTCATAGATCTGGCGGATGTCGTGAATCAAATCCATGCCTTCAAGATTGAGGTCATCAAGACGACCGATGAAGGGCGAAATAAAAGTGGCGCCTGCATTGGCGGCGAGCAGCGCCTGATTGGCCGAGAAGCACAAGGTCACATTGACCATGATGCCGTCATCGCTCAGTGTCTTGCAGGTCTTGAGGCCGTCCCATGTGAGGGGCACCTTGACGGCGACATTGTCGGCGATCTTGGCGAGCTTCTTGCCCTCGGCAAGCATGGTTGCGTAATCAAGGGCCGCAACTTCGGCGCTGACGGGACCATCGACGATGTCGCAGATTTCCTCAATGACTTCGAGAAACTGGCGACCGCTCTTGGCGATCAGCGAGGGGTTCGTCGTGACCCCATCCAGCAAGCCCGTGCTCGCAAGTTCGCGGATTTCGTTAATATCAGCCGTGTCGACGAAAAATTTCATGATGTCTCTTTGTCAGGCGAGAGCGTGAGGCAGATGGTTGTCTCTTTTGAGGCCATGCCACGCCATATGCAAGGCCTTCTCGTCATACTTGCTTTATCAGACGTTACAGTGTCGCCTCGTAAAAGCATTCCGTCACCAAGAATCAAATGAACCCAGCCAGCAAAATTTCGCCGCAATGCGTCAGTGTCCTTATCCCGCTCGCCCTGCCTAAACCTTACGACTATGAGGTTCCCGAGGGGTTAATCGTGGATGTGGGCGACTATGTCGTTGTTCCGCTTGGCACACAGGAACTGGTTGGCGTTGTCTGGGGCGAGGGACGATCGGGGATTTCACCCATGCGTCTCAAGGCGATCATTGAGGTTCTTGATGTGCCGCCCATGCCGACGGTTTTGCGCCGGTTCATCGACTGGGTGGCAAGCTATACGCTCAATCCGCCTGGCTCGGTCCTGCGGCTGGCGATGCGTGTACCGGGTGCCCTGGAACCGGCGCGGATGCGCCTTGCCTATCATTTATGCGACAAACGCCCTGCCCGCATGACACCGGCGCGTGAGCGCGTGGTCGCGTCGGCCAGCGATGGCTTTGCGCGCACCATCCGTGAGCTGGCTGATGAAGCGGGCGTTTCTGACAGTGTTGTCCGAGGGTTGATAGAGGCGGGCAGTCTTGTGTCCGTTGAACTCCCGTCTGAAGTCCCTTTCGCCGTGCCGGATGTCTATATGGCGGGGCCCGTGCTTTCCGCGCAACAATTGGCGGCTGCTGAACATCTTCGTCATCTTGTGACCAAGGGGGGCTTTGCCGCGCTGCTGCTTGATGGTGTGACGGGCTCGGGAAAAACGGAAGTTTATTTTGAAGCCGTGGCGGCAACGATTGCCAAAGGTCATCAGGCGCTCATCCTGTTGCCGGAAATTGCGTTAACCAGCCAGTTTCTGGCCCGGTTTGAAAAGCGCTTTGGCGTGCGGCCGGCAGAGTGGCATTCCGAACTCTCAACACGCGAGCGGCGGCGCGTCTGGCGCGGCGTGGCAGAGGGGCAGGCGCGTGTCGTTGTCGGGGCGCGATCGGCGCTGTTTTTACCCTTTCCTGATCTCGGCCTCATTGTCGTTGATGAAGAACATGAATCAGCCTTCAAGCAGGAAGAGGGCGTCACCTATCATGCGCGCGACATGAGCGTGGTGCGCGCCTCACTTGGTCAGTTTCCCGTTATCCTGAGTTCGGCCACGCCCTCGCTTGAATCCTCGGTCAATGCCGATCAGGGCCGCTATGAGCGTCTGGTTTTGTCCGAGCGTCATGGCGTCGCGGTGATGCCGCAGATCGAAGCCATAGATATGCGGGCCTTTCCCCCCGAGCGCGGCCAATGGCTCTCGCCGCCGCTTGTAAATGAAATAGGACTGGCTCTGGCCGCTGGCGAGCAGGTCATGCTCTATCTCAATCGCCGCGGCTATGCGCCGCTGACCTTGTGCCGAACCTGTGGCCATCGCATCGAATGTCCGCAATGTTCGGCGTGGCTTGTCGAGCATCGTTTTCGTCGCGAGCTTGCCTGTCATCACTGTGGCTATAGCGCGCCGGTGCCGGTCACCTGTCCTTCCTGTGGCGCGGCGGATTCGCTTGTCGCTTGCGGACCGGGTGTGGAGCGCATTGCCGAAGAAGTGGCTCAGCTTTTCCCGCAGGCCCGGATGCGTGTTCTGTCGAGCGATAATCTGCGCGGGCCCGCTTCGCATAAGGCAGTGTTTGATGCCATCGAGGCGCGTGAGGTCGATATCATTGTTGGGACGCAGATTGTCGCCAAAGGCCATCACTTTCCCTGGCTCACGCTTGTGGGCGTTGTTGATGCCGATCTGGGTCTGGAAAATGGCGATCTGCGCGCGGCGGAGCGGACCTTCCAGCTCCTTCAGCAGGTGGCCGGTCGTGCGGGACGCGCCGAGCGTCCGGGCCGTGTGCTGCTGCAAACCTATATGCCCGAGCAAAGCGTGATGCAGGCGCTGGTGGCTGGTCATCGTGATGCCTTTCTGGCGCGTGAAGCCATGGCGCGTGAGAGATTGTCCTTGCCGCCATTCGGGCGATTGGTCGGGGTGGTGGTGTCTTCAGCCGATGCGGCCCTCGCCAGCAAGACGGCACGTGACATGGCGCGTCATGTTCCGTCTGCGGATAATATAACCGTGCTGGGACCGGCTCCAGCTCCCATGTCATTGCTGCGCGGCCGCACGCGATTGCGCTTTCTTGTGAAGGCCGGACGCAATGTGAATGTGCAGGCCTTCACGCAGGCCTGGCTTTCCGGGATCAAGGTGCCGAATGCGGTGCGCATTTCGGTTGATATTGACCCCTATAG
>Ga0209066_10002791_pt1 | contig 20720 bp, 22 predicted proteins | sample All_14_2_FD_187198 | JGI IMG/M metagenome (GOLD analysis project Ga0209066, IMG submission 187198) | Freshwater microbial communities in response to fracking from Pennsylvania, USA - Allegheny Zone_MetaG_DW_15 (SPAdes) (version 2) ... | reverse complement strand
TTGATGATCCCTACGCGGCCTTGCCGCTGGTCTTCAATGCGTTGAACAAAACCGCCTGCTTGGTCGCCTGACCATCCTGGCCCAGCGCCCGCAATTGCGCCGTCAGGCCGGGACGGCCAACCGGGGATGCGTCGCCGGTGCGACCGGGAGCTTGCGGACCGCCCTGGCCCTGGCCTTCACCCGGCGCGACGTTGCCCTGGCCCTGGCCGACGACGATCTTGAAGGTCTGCACCGCCTCACGCCCCTCCTTGTCCTTGGCCACCACCTTGACCACCACTTCCCCCTTGAAGCCGGGCGGCGGCGTCCCCTCGAAGGTGCCGGTGGCGGGATTGAACACCATCCAGCCCGGCAACGCGTCGCCGTTATCGCGCGTCGCCGTCAGTGTCACCGTGGCATCGGCCTTGGTATGGGCGAAGGCTTCCGACGGAATGGTCACCGAGATGCGGGCGCCCTCGGCGATCACTGTGTCACGCATGGGCGCGTTGACCACCAGGGCGTCACCGCTCCCGGCGGGCCTGACCGCCACTGCCACTTGAAAGGCATTGGCCGCCGGCGTCGTCAACGCCGCCGGTATCACCGCGACCTGGGCCGGGCCAGTGGGAGCAACAATCGCCCCCCCCGGAGCCGGAGTTTGGTCCTGTTGCGCCTGTGTCGACCCGGCCACGAATGTCGGCGTTTGGAACGCCGGTTGCTGCGGCGTCGTTTCACGCACCACGGTGACCAGGGCCGCGGCAGGATCGGCGGTATTGGACGGCCCCACCGCCGGCACCGGTGGCCCGGACGCCGGCGCATTGGACGGCGCCGGACCGCCATCCACCTTGAGGGTAAAGGTGATGGTCGTGCTCACGCCCGCCGCATCGGTGGCGGTAATCGTCACCACATGGGAGCCGGCGGCGGTTGGCGTCCCGCTGATGGCGCCGGTGGTCGAACTGATGCCAAGGCCGGGCGGCAGGCCGCTGGCGCTGTAGGTCAGGGTATCGCCGCTATCGGGATCGGTGAAGGTGCCGGTCGGCAAAGCAAAGGAATATGACCGCGTCACCTGCCCATCGGGGGGCGTCACCGCATCGGTTGTCGCGGTGGCGGCACGGTCGATGACGATCACCGTATCGCTGCCCTCGATGGTGACGCGCAAGGCGGCACTGGTCACCCCGGCCCACCCGGTCAGCCTGATGGTCTTGTCGACACCCGTGCTGTCGGTATCGATACTGAGCACCGCATCCCCCCCATCGGTCGCCAGCGACATGCGCCCGACAGGAATGGTCTTACCCCGAACCACCATTTTATCGTGGGGGGAATAATCGGCGATGGTGTCGGCGGCACTGAGGACGAAGGTATCGCGCCCGCCGCCGCCGGTCAGGATGTCGGCACCCTCACCGCCGGTCAGTTCATCGGCGCCCGAACCGGTTGTCAGGGTATCGTTGCCGTCACCGCCATCCACATGGGTTGCCGCGGCGCCGGTATCGGTGAAGACATCCACGCCATCGAACAGATCGTAGCTGAGAAAACTACGACCATTGTTGATGGTTGCGCTGCTGTTGACGCTGATGGTTTCCGCATTGGCGACCAAAGCCCCGTAATCGAGGCTGTGGCTGTCGATAAAAGTGTTGTAGGCGGAATTGCCGTTATTGCCGGCAAAGGTATGGGAACCGGCATAGAGCGTGCCCCACGGCGATTCCACCAAAATGCCCTGACAGACATTGCCCAGATCGTTGTCATGCACGTTCATGCTGGCCGACGTCTCGAACAGAGCGATGGCGCTGGTGGCGCCACCGAAGACCGGCGTGCCCGAGGATCGGAACGTATTGTTGGCGATCTCGGAAATTCCGGCCTGCCGGACGATGATGCCGGTGGCGGAATACTCGCTGTCGTTGGACCCCAGATTGGTGATTGTGTTGCCGGTTATGGTGGCCAAGGTGCCCGAGCGGGTGCCCGCCGAACCGACCTGGATACCGTTCTGGTTGGAAATACCCAAGACGCCGCCGGCGGTGATGGTGTTGTTTTGGATCAGGGCCGTCAGCCCGTTGCCCCAGGCGATAATGCCGGTTTTCTGGTAGGTGTTGATGACCGAGTTCTTGATCGTCACCGTTACCGGGGTGGCGGCTCCGCCTTCGGCCATGATGCCGTAATTCTCGCTGTTGCCGGAATATTCGCCGGTCACCGGGTCAAGCGCCGAGGCAATCCGCTTCACCGTCACCCCATCGATCACGGCGTTGGTGTTGTAGGTGGCGATGCCCAGCATGTCCTCGTTGCCGTTACCGCCGGTATCCGGGGCTTGGTAGCGGCCATCGATGGTCAGATTGCGCACCGTCACAGTTCCCGATGCCGGCGTCGCCGTGCGTAGATCAAGGATGGCGTAACGGACCCGGCTGGTGACAAAGCCGTTTTGTTCCGAGGCGACGATATCGGCGGTATTGGGCGCCTCCAAGGTGACCGTGCCGGTACCGGCATCCTCGATGGTCACCGCCGTGCTGGCCCGGAACTGGCCGCGATAGGTTCCAGCTTGAATTTTGATGGTGTCGCCATCAACGGCCTTGCTCAAAGCCTCGGCCAGATTGAAGCCATCGGCGCCGTCGCCATCGGTATCATAGGTGGTCTGATCCACGTAAATGGTCGAGCTGGTGACGCTGACATCGGCATTGGTCACCGCGTCGCCGTCATTGACGGCAAAGCGCACCTTGGCCGTGCCATAGGGGGTGGCGTTGGCATAGGTGATCGACCGCATCACCGTCTGCACATGGACATTATGGGCGCTGGCATTGAAGGTGATGGTCAACCGCCCGGTGGCGCTGGCATAGGTCCAGGAGGCGATCTGGGTGCCGCTGATACTCAGGGTTCCATCGCTGACATCGGCGCCTCGGCTGATGGTGCGGTTGGCCGATACAGCCGCGGTAAAGCCGAAAATATCGTTCAGATTGCCATCAACGGCCCCGCCCGCCGTCACCCGCTGGACGGTCAGACTGCCGCCATTCCAAGCGTCGTCGGGATCGCTGAGGGTCGCCGTCGACGCGGCCAATCCCGCTCCGGCATCAGCCAGGGTCACGCTGTTGTCGGTGCCCGCCCCGGCGCCATTCAGGTCCAGGGTGGCGGCGGTGCCCAGCACCGAATCATAGGTGGCGACCTGGAGCGCCGCCGTTTCCACGCTTCCTTCGGTCTGTTCCAGTACCCAATCACCGTTTTGGCCGGCGGCACCGGTGCTGTCGTTCGAAGCCGCCACGTCGGCACCGGTCAGGACCGCCAGTTCGCGGATGAAGGCTGTCCCGGCGTCGCCGGCGGCGACATCACAGCCGTAAATCAACACATCGCCGTCTTGGCTCAGAGCCCGTCCCAAGGCGGACAGATCGCCGGCGAACGCGGCGAAGGACTGGCCGCTGATGGTATCACTCCCCAGGCGCAAACTTTGTTGGGCGCCATGGCTGAGGATATGGATGGCGTCGTAATCCTGCTTGCCCTCGGCCCAGGCCAGCATTTGCTGCACCCCACCCTGGCCGGCTTGGATCATCACCACGTCGATGCCGGGACCGATCGCTTCGATCAAGGACTGATAGCCGGACAGCCCGGCATCGACAAAAGCCACTTCCTTGCGGCCCTGATCCTGTGGCGGCGCCACCACCAGATTATCCGCCGCCCCATCCGCCACGGCCTCGGCCATATCCGCCACGGCCGCACCATCGAACATCAGGCGCGGCTCCAATGCAAAAATGGCGACAGAAGACTTGGGATGGCGGTTTTTCGGCGGCTTGGGCGTGGCGGTCATGGTGCGGTTCCAGCTCTGGCAATGGCAGCGAAACGGCACAAGGAGTGGAGGCCACAAGCCTCTGTCCGGCACCGTCCTCAGCCGGCGCCACCCCCTTTTCATGCCGCATCCCCACGATGCGTCGTTGCCCCGGCCGCCGGCGACATAACGTCAGACCGAACCGGGATCACAGTGAAACCAACAATAGCGATAGATTATATGACCCGCCCTCCTAAGATTTAAGGAGAAGATGGATCAAAGCTTCACCACACGGCGAGTTGTGGCAATATGTGACGAAATCATCTGCTGCACATGACACAAAATGACTTAACAGACATTCACACATCATGTGAGTTATACAATTCACTACCACAAGCACTCTTGTGCATATAAAATAACGAATACCATCATCAACGCCCACCCTTATATCCCGTTTAAAGGGTGCAAACGCATAACGGCGTCAAGTCCCATCCGGTTTTTCCCTGCGTACCATGATCTGGCCAGAGTCAGCTTATGACTGGATTGGATTATGGAACCGGGCCTGACACCACGTGAGAAAGAATGCATGACCTGGATTGCCAACGGCAAAACAGCCATAGAAATATCGATAATACTTGGCATATCAAAGACAACAGTAACAACTCACCTTGAATGCTCAAAAAGAAAACTTGGAGCATCAAACATTTCGCACGCCGTAGCCATCGCAATGAAAGGAGGCATTATAGATATTCACACGCCAGCCTTTATGCTTAAGCAGGCCAATGAACACAAATTACCCTATTGACCATCCATGCAAACAAGACATATTGGTAATGTTTTATTGCGGCGTGTGACAGCAAACTCATGACCAAGCAAAGTCAAGGTGCATTTTTGATGCTGGCTTCAGCATTTCTGTTTTCTGCACACTTGCTCATCCTCAAGCATGCCAGCCTGTCGTTGCATCCGTTCCAGATTGCGTTTTTACGCAACACCATGGCCTCGGTTGTCCTTGGGGGCATGCTGCTGTGGGTCGGCCCATCCATGATCAGGAATGGTCGAACCTTTGCCTTGCGTTGCGTTCTGGGAACCGGCGCCGGACTGGCCTTGTACTACGCCAACGCCAATGCGCCACTGGCCGCCGTGACCCTGATCTTCCACGCCCGCATCTTTCTCTTGCTGGCACTCGCCAGCCTTGTCCTGAAGGAACAGATAAGTCCCCCGCGCTGGTTGGCGATCATCATGGGCTTTACCGGCATCATCATCGTCATCATGCCCGATCGTACAGGGGGGTGGTCCATGGGCTTGCTTGCCGCCACGGCGGCGGCGGCCCTGTCGTCGGGATCGCAGATCGCGGTCAAGGCCCTGACCCGCGACAATGCCCCCCTGACCATTGCCGCCTTCAGCCAGTTGGCGATTACCGCCCTCTCCGCCCCCATGGCCATACCGGTATGGCTGGCACCGCCCCTTCCCGCCATGGCCTTGATCGGGACGGCGGCAGCCTTCAGCGCCATGGCCGCACTGGCTGCGGCAAAAGCGTTTTCCTTGACACAAGCCAGCGTGGTCAGTCCCATGGACAATACTGGCATCGTGTTGTCCGCGGCGCTGGGATTCGTATTTTTTGGTGAAGTCCCAGGACCGGGTATCGTTATTGGGGCGATACTCGTCCTCGGCGGCGCTTTTTACGTGGCACAGAAGACATGAACCATTGGCAAACTCAATTGCGCGTATTGCGCCGCTATCACGGCCTGAAACAGGCGGTGCTGGCGGAAATGATCGGCGTGGACCAAGCAACCGTATCACGCTGGGAAAATGGGCACCAAGAGCCCGACTTGGCCGGAAAAAAGCGCATGCGCGATCTTTTGCGGAAATTCAGCGCCCGCCTGGAAGTCGATATCTCGACCCTGATGTCTTCGCCTATCGTCGACCGATCCCTGGTCGATGCAAATTTTATCCTCAGGGACGTTTCAAACGCATCCATACAAATATATAAATTCGACAAACCAGATGTACTTGGAAGAAATATCAACTCTCTCCGCAATGACACTAAATATGAAAAGCTGTTTAACGAATACAAGCGAGTGATGATCAAAGGGGAGTTTACAAGCTTAAGCGGCACTTTCTTCAGCAGCACCCATAAAAAATGGATCAGGTCATACACAGTCCCGGTCATCATATCCGGCGCAGTTCATCTTTTAAGCGACCGGATCGGAATAATCCCAAGCCAAGATCAAAAGCCAGAATTTCAAATAAACTTGCTAGATATATAATAAAGCTTCATGTCGTGACATCGTCCCCCTTCACCTGCATCATGGACACGTCCTGGTGCGGCATCAGTCGCAGTTGGGCACCACCTCCAACGCTTCGCGCCACAATCCGATCCAGCCGTTTTCATGATCGGCACCGGGCATCGTCATCCATCGCACACAGGCCGAAGCACTGGCCTGGGTGAAACGTTGGGCGATGGCGGGAGGAACGATAGGGTCGTCGGTGCCGCTGTAATGGATCTGCGGAATTTTCGCCACCTGACCCGCGACGTCGATGGCGTTAAGTGAGCCGGACAACTGCGACACCTTGGCCAGCCGATTGACCTCGGCGTGATCGAGATTGCCGGCCACCGTACGGATGGAGGCGACATCCTGACGCCGCGCCGCCACCAGCACGGCGACGGCGCCACCGCCCGAATAGCCGACCAGATTGAGCTTCTGCCCCGGCACCTGCGCCGCCACCTGATCCACCGCTTGGTTCATGGCGGCAATCACCTCGGGGGAGAAACGCTTGGCCGTCCAATACGTTAAATTGCAGACGGGGCTCCTGGCCTGCTCGGTGAACTGACAGGGACGGGCCAGATAGACCACGTTAGCCGCTGGATCAACCGTTGCCAGCGCCAAGCCAAGGGCATTCTTGGGGGTGGGATCGCGCGACACCTCGGTGCGCGACAGCCAAGCCAATCCATCACCTTCAATGTAAATGGTCACAGGCTGTGAATGGTCACTGATGCGGACAAAACTGGTCAGGACGAAGGGATCGGTATTCATCTGCATGCGACTCATCCGCGCCGGCTTGGCCAGAAGATCGGCATGGGCATCGCGATCGATAGTGGCGCAGCCACCTGTTAGACATAAGGAAACGCCGGCCAAAGTGATGTGGATCGCTCTCATGTTTCCCCTTGTCTAAACAGCACGGGTGCTCAGGTGTGCGGGTTCGGCGAAACCCGCCCTATAAGTACCACGCGCGGGTCTATGCGGCTGGTGAAGATATCAAACGGTACTTTGGTATTTGCCGAACACATGACGCCGGAAGTGGCCGGCACCGAGGCCACGTCCGAGGTCAGAAAACGCCTGATGGCGCTGATTCGAGCCGACCAGAGAATCCGAAACGGGAGAAAGCCTATTCCAGCCGGAAGCGTACCGGTACTTCGACCCGACCGGACACCGGGTTATTGTTTTCGGTAGCCGGTCGCAGGCGCCAGCGGCCCAAGGTGGTCATGGCCGCCTCGTCCAAGGTGCTGTCGCCGCTGCTTTCCAGCAACACCACCCGGTCGACCCGGCCATCGGCGCCCACATCCAGTTGCACCAGCACCAGACCTTGACGCCGACGTTTGCGGGCGGCAAAGGGATAATCGGGCGCCGGGGTCTCCACCGCCCCCAAATGATAGCCGGGCGCGGCGGAGCGGACGGAGGTCTGCGCCGTCACTGTCTCTGCCATGCCGTCGCCAGCCGCCGGCGTCGGCACGCTTCGCGGGGCCGCCTCTGCCGCCGGGCCGGAGGGGACCGCGGTGCTCACCCGGGGCGGCGCGATCGCGCGGCGGGTTGGGGTGGCGGCGGGCTTGGCCACTGGCGTCACCTGCGGCGGCGCACCCGGTGCCGCCGGTGCGAGTGACGGCACCGGTGACGGCGGCTGCGGCGCCGCGTCCTGCACCAATTGAACTTCGTTGACCAGTAATTGCGGCGGTTCGCGCGTCACCCATTGGCCCAAGTGCAACAGCGCCAGCACCACCAGGGCATGCCAGAGCAGCGATCCCAGGAACGAACCACCGCCGCCGTGGCAAACGGCCCGACTCAGCGGCGGCAGGGATCGGGTTTCAGCCTGCATGATGGCAAAACACCGAGGCCAATCCACCGCCATCGGAGCGGAAATTGGTCATCTGGCCGCGATACAGCCGGGCGCCGAAGGCCAAGACCTGTCCGCGCACGGCATAAGCGCGGATATCGACCTTGAAGCCGCTTTCGACCACCGGCGGCGGCACCAGTTGCTGCACCACCATCCGGGCCGGGTCCAGCCCCTCCCAGGTGGCGCGGCTGATCTTGTCACCGCGATAGGCGCCCTTGCCGCCATACCCCAAGGTCGGCTTGAAGAACAGATGACGGCGCTCGGCCCAGGTCGATTGCCAGTCCTCGTCGCCCATGCGGGTCGGCGGTACCCAGGCCGCGCAGGCGGGCTGCCGCGACAACGTCACCAGATGCCGCTTGTCGGCATAGGCGGCATGGGCGGAAATGTCCGGGACCAGCACCACTCGCCCGCCCGCGCGATCGTGGGCCAAGGCGGCGTGGGACGGATCGCTCAGAGCGAAATCGGTCAGGCGGTTATAAGCGCCGTCAAAGCCGCCTTGCCAATGGCGGGCGTCGATCACGTCGCCGCCCAGGCCCAGGCGGGCGAACAGCTGACGATACAGCAGGAATTCTGGATACAGAAACTGATCAGCGGGGGCGTCATCGACGATGGCGACCTTGGCGGCGGCACCGGCGAAGGCCGTGGCCACCGCCATTTCCACCTGATCGGACGCCATGTCGTGGGCCGGCGCATGCGGCCACAGGCCGGCACAAGCGCGTTGATGCGCCAGCACCAGCAGCAACCCGCCGGGATTGGTGTTGACCTCGATCAGACGCGGTCCGTCCGCGCTCAGATGAAAATCGAACCCCAGGAGTCCGGGATCGGCGATGCCCGGGGCAGCACGGCGCAGATGGTCATCGAGAACGACCACCGCCCGCTTCATTTCCGCCACTTGGCCGTCATCGACCAGGATCGCCGACGACGCCAGCAAACCAGGACGCCACACCCCCAAAAACGGCGCCACTCCATCGCCGCAGGGCAAGGCCCGGACACGTGAATTCATGAGGATGGCGGCCAGGGCATTCATTTCACCTGACCGCGATCAAGCTTGTCCAGCAGGCCGGGGGTGACCTGTTCGAAACGCAGGATGGCTTTGCCCTGATGGTCGCGCAGAAAATCCTTGGCTTCGGCCTCGCTGGCCAGCGGCACCAATTCGTGTCCCATCGGCCCAAGGATATCCGAGCCGATCACATACCAGGCGGCGCGGGCGGCCATGGGCTCGACCGTGTAATAATCGGTCACCGCCACCATGCGCACGTCTTCCGGCTTGTGGCCGGGGACATAGCGTTTGGGATCGGCCAGGAACTTGAACATGTCCTTGGCACCGTCGAAATAATGGGCGTGGCCGTCGGCATAGACCACCGTGGCGATCCATTCCGGGTATTTGGCCACGAACATGCCGCACACCGGACAGACGGAATCCGGTTTGGGCGGCGGCACCACCACCTCGCCCGCCCAGGCCGTGGGCAGGAACAACACCAATAGGGCGAGGACCAGGGCGAGGCGGCAGCGGACCATGACTAATGCTTCATGCCGTCATGACCGGCGGGGGCAGCGGCGGCGGCCTTGCGCTTTTCCTCGCGCCGCATGCGGATCATCTTGGTGTCCTCGGCCATGCTCATATAGCTAAGCATCAAGGCACGATCGAAATCGACGATCTCCCCCGTACCCTTGGCCGCTTCCGCCGCGACCTTGGAAGCGAAAGCGGTCTTCGGCATCTTGCTCATCACCGGCTTGTGATCGCCGCCGATGACGTAGAAAGCGGTTTCGGCGTTGGTCAGCGGCTTGATCTCGGCGCCCGAACCGTTATCGGGGGCATAGATGGCCTTGGGCACCCGGTCCAGGTTCAAGGACAGGGAAATGGCGGCGCAGTGGATGGAACAGGTGCCATCGACCAGATCATCGGAATAATGAATGAGATGGCGGCTGTAATGGTACTGCTTGCGGTCCATGCCGCAATAGGGACACTTGGGGTACTTGTCGAATTCGTTGTCCAAGGGCTTGGCATCCTTGGTCTTCTTCGGCATGAACTGCATGGGCGTGCCGTCGCCCTCGGCGGCCTGGGCCGGGGCGATGGTGGCGGCAGCGGCGGCGACGGCGGTGCCGGCCAACAGGAAATGACGACGATTCATTTTTTCTCCCCTCTCTCACCAATTGGGCAGAAGCAGCATCACCTGGAAAAAGCGTGCGCCCTGCGAGATGGTGGCCACGCCCATGGCGATGACCACGAAAGCAGCCGCCTTCAGCAGCACCCCGCGCAAGCGGGCGCCGAGACGGCCGAAAACCACACTGACGAAAACCATCGACGGCAAAGTGCCCAGGCCGAAGACCAGCAGCAGCCCGGCGCCGGCCAGCGGATCGGGGGCGGCGCTGGCCTTGACCGCCATGGCCAGGGTCAGGGCACAGGGCATCAGCCCGTTCATCACCCCGCCGGTCATCGCCCCCCAGATCGGCCCGCGACCGCCGGCACTGGTGAAAATCCGCCGGGCGGCGGCGGCGGGCAGACCGATGGCCGGCAGCCGCACCGGCAGCCAGCCCAGGATATCGAGCCCGAGGACGATGACGACGATGCCGGCCAATATCTGCAACACCGCCTGGGCCTTGCCGATGATGCCGGTGGACACCAGGGCCAGCCCCAACAGGGCGGCGATCAGCCCGACCAGGGTGTAGATGAAGATGCGGGTGCCGTGATAGGCGACCACCGGTCGCCAGCCCTTGCCGGCATCGCCCAGGCGGACGAAAAAAGCCGAGACCAGAGAGCCGCACATGCCGACGCAATGCCCGCTGCCCAGCAGGCCGGCGATGAAGGCGAGGCCGTAATCCAACTGCCCGTCCATCAGCGGCCATCCTTTTGCAGCCGCAGCGAATTGGCCACCACCGACACCGACGACAGCGCCATGGCGGTGGAAGCGACCATGGGATTGAGCCGCCCCAGGGCGGCGCCGGGGATGGCGACGGTGTTGTAGCCCATGGCCCACACCAGATTCTGGCGGATGACGGTCATGGTCTGCCGCGACAGCGCGATCATCTCGGCCACCTTGGCGATGTCGCCGCCAACCAGGGTGATGGCGGCGCAATCCATGGCGATATGGGTGCCGGTGCCGATGGCGAAGCCCACATGGGCGGCGGCCAAAGCGGGGGCGTCGTTGATGCCGTCGCCGACCATGCCGACTACTTCGCCTTGGGCGGTCAACTGCTCGACCATCTTCATCTTATCGGCGGGGCTGACCCCGGCCACCACTTCACGGATGCCGACCTGATCGGCGATGGCGCGGGCGGCGGGCTCGACATCGCCGGTGGCCATGATGGTGCGCACGCCCATGGCATGCAGGGCGGCGATGGCCGCCGGCGCGCCGGGACGGGCCGGATCGGCGATGGCGAAGGCGGCGACCAGTTTACCATCGACGCACATGCCCACCGGGGTTTGGCCGTGACCTGCGATCTCGGCCAGCACGGCTTCGGCCTGGGGATCATCGAGCAGACGGGCATTGCCGATGACCACCCGATGGCCGTCCACTTCCGCCGTCACCCCCGATCCCGGCACGGCGCGCACGCCCTCGGCCATGTCGGCCCTCACCCCACGGGCGCGGGCGAAAGCGACCAAGGCGCGGCCCAGATGATGTTCCGATCCGCCCTCGACCGCCGCCAGCAACGCCAGGACACGGTTTTCGTCCATACCGCCCAAGGGGGCGAAGCGCACCACCTGGGGCTGGCCCTGGGTGATGGTGCCGGTCTTGTCGAAGATCAGCACCGACAACCGACCGGCGCTTTCCAGGGCGGTGCCGTCCTTGATGAACAGGCCGCGCCGCGCCGCCTGGCCGGTGGCGGCCATGATGGCGGTGGGCGTGGCCAGCCCCAGGGCGCAGGGGCAGGCGATCAGCAGCACCGAGACGGCGGCATCCAGCGCCGGGGCGACGCCGCGCCCAGCCAGCAGCCACGAGGCGAAGGTGAAACCGGCGAAGCCGACAACGGCGGGGACGAACACCGCCGACACCCGGTCGGCCAGACGCTGCACCGGCAGCTTGGCCGCCTGGGCGTGATCGACCATGCGGACGATGCCGGCCAGCACGGTATCGGCGCCGATGGCGCTGGCCCGCATGACCAGCAGGCCCGCGCCGTTGACGCAGCCGCCGGCCAGCATGTCGCCTTCTTGCTTGACCACCGGCATGCTTTCACCGGTCAGCATGGCCTCGTCGACGCTGGACAGGCCGGACAGCACCACGCCGTCGACGGCGATGCGTTCGCCCGGACGGATGACCACCACGTCGCCCACCGCCACCTCATCCACCGATACCACCACCTCGACACCGTCGCGGCGGATGGTGGCAGTGGCCGGTTGCAGGTCGATCAGCCGGCGAATGGCGTCGCCGGCCTTGCCCTTGGCCCGTTCCTCCAACCAACGGCCCAGCAGCACGAAGGCGACGATGCCGGCGGCGGCCTCGAAATACAGATGATGACGCCGCCCCAACAGCGAGGCGACGGAATGACCGAAGGCGGCGCCGGCGCCGATGGCGATCAGGGTATCCATGTTGGCGGCGCGGTGGCGGGCCAGTTTCAGCGCCCGGTCGAAGAACGGACGCCCCGCCCCCAGCACCACCGGCGCGGTCAGGGCCAGTTCCACCAGCTTCCACGGCCAGGATCGCGGCATGGCCATGCCGATGACCATCACCGGCAATGTCAGGGCGCCGGCCCACAGGGCACGGCGCCGGGATTCACCCAGCCGCGCCCGTTCGCGTTCAATCACCTGACGGCGCTGGGCCAGACTGTCCATGGGCCGCGCCACATAGCCCAGCGACGCCACCAGCTTTTCCACCTCTGATCGGTCCAGACCGCCGGTGATGGTGGCGGTTTCCGAGGCATAATTGACGCTGGCCGCTTGGACCCGAGGGTCACGGCCCACCGCCAGTTGGATCAGCGCCGCGCACGAGGCGCAAGTCATGCCCTCGATGGCGACGCTGATCTCCCGCGTTTCCCCCGGCACCGCCGTTTGCGCTTTGGGCAAGGGGGCGCGTCCCAGATTGCCGATCACATTGTCGAGCAAGGTCAGCACATGGGCGACGGGCATCCGCACAGGATCGAAATGCACCGCCACCGAGCCCAGTTCGGCCACCACCCGCACGGCGCGGATGGCCGGGTGCTTGCGCAGCAGGATATCCAGCAGCAAGGTCCGTTCCGGGTCGCGCTTAAGCGCCGGGGCGATGACCCGGATTCGGCGGCGCAACTGGTGGACGACGGCGATTTCGGTCATTTCTTCGCCTTGCGGAACCGCACCAGCAGGAACACCAGATAGACCACCGTCATCCACTGATAGCGGAAGGCCCAGGGACGCGGCAGCCATTGGCCGATGATGCGGTCCCAGTGCAGACGGATCAGGTAGAACACCACCAGATCGTTGGCGAAATGGATGAACCAGTCCTTGGCGTCGAACGGCAGCGCCGCCTTGCCGCCGCTTTTCATCGCCACCAGCTTGGTCAGGATCTCGCCCTTGGCCCGCAGATCGTCATAACGGGCCCGCAGACGCGCCACCAGCGGCGCCTGGGTGACCCGCTGCATCAGGCCGGGACGCGGACGAGCGCACTTCCCCCCGCCTTCGGCGATGCGCCCGACAAGATCGGCGAGGGCGCGGGCGACATCGGCGATGGTGCACACCTCCTCGGCCCAGCGGATGGACAATTTGCCCTGGCCGGGCAGCACGAACACCCGGTAAACCCCGTCGATATGCCGCAGCCCGCTTTCCAGCAGGGCGACGGCATCCGTGGTCAATAATGGCGCCGGCAGGTCGAAACGGACATGGCCGGGGCCGCGGTGGCGCACCACCACGGCCTGCCATAACGCCCGCCGCGCTTGCTCTGCCTGGGCGTCCTTGGTCTTGCGTCGGACGATCATGGCCGCCCTCCCCGTCCTAATCCTGGACCTTGCCGGCTGTGTCCTCGGCCTCGCGCGTTTCCTCGACCAGATCGGCCAGATTCTCGCGCGCGGTCAGCACCAGGTCCTTGCCCATGTCGGTGCCCTTGGCCACGGCGGCGGCGATTTCCTTGCGGTATTTGTAGCCGTAATAGCCCACGGCCGCGCCGGCGGCCAACAGCACCAACGGGTTGGTCAACAGCCGTCCCAGGACCGAACGCCCCGCTACCATTCCTGCACTCATCATGGCTCCTTTCGCCAGTTGCGGCCCCAGGGCACTGCCCTCGGCCATCATGGTTTCACACACTTCCGTCATGGCTTGGTTCATGGCTTTCCCCCTTTTCGATGTCGGGATGCAGCATCAGCCAGATGCCCTTGCACCCATCGCAGCAAAACTGCATGGGCCGCTCGGGCGTCTCGATCCGGTACGCCCGCACCGGCAGCGGCAGACCGCAAAGATCACAGCCCTGCTCCGCCCGGCTCACAGCAAGTCCTCCAGCTTGCGGCGAAACGCGGCTTCGTCCGCCTCGCCCAGGATGCGACCGCGCACGACGCCGCTGCGGTCGATGAAGAAGGTCATGGGCAGGCCGGTGACGCCATAAGCCCGGGCGATCTTGGCGCCGGGGTCCAGCAGCACCGGATAGCTCACCCCCAGATCGGCGATGAACTTGGTGATGTCCGCCGCCTCCTGCCCGGCATTGACCGCCAGCACCAGCAGGCCGTCGCCCTGACGGGCTAGCCAAATGGGTTCGATGGCCTTCATCTCGTCCTTGCAGAAGGCGCACCAGGTGGCCCAGAAACGCAGCACCACCACCTTGCCGGCTGAACCTGCCGGCAGCTCGAAACGCTGGCCGGTCAGGCTTTGTGCGGCGAAAGGCAGCATGGCATCGCCCAGCTTGGGCGCCTTGGCGCCATCGTCGCCGCAGCCGCCCAGCAGCAGGGCCACCATCAGGAACAGACGCTTCACTGCCATGGCGCGCCCTCGAACAAGATCAGATGGGATCGCCAGATCAGCCCCAGGCAGACACCGCCGAAAGCGGCGAAGCACAGCATGGAGACCAAGGCCAGCCGGCGCGCGATCAGCGGCCCCACCACCTGCAGGCTGGCCAGCCGGCTGGCGGCGGCGGCGATGCCGGTACCCACGCCCAGGGCGGTCCCCAGGAACAGCGGCACATAAAGGGCATAGCCCAGGTGATGGTATTCCCGCTTCAGGATGCAGAACGGGCAATGATGGTGCGGCAATTCATAGACATAGACGGAAATGGTGGAAATGATCGCCGCCAGTCCCACCCCCAGCAGGACCAGCGACAACACCGCATGGATCACCCCGCCCTGGCCCCAGCGCAGGTAGGCCGCGCCTGAGGCCAGCACGGCGGCCACAGTACCGGCCAGCAGCGACAAGGCCCAGGCATGGGGCAGCGCCGCCACCGAATTGCTGGTCACGGTGATGCCGTTGCCGGAAAACAAGGTGGAACAACACGAAGTGATGACGTCGGCGCGCAGCCCGAGGAAATAGGCCAGTTGCACCAAGCCAGCAGCCAGCAGCACCGGGGCCAGGGCGATCAGCGCCGCGTATTTGACCCGGATCAGCGGGTAATCCCAACCCCGGTTGTCCACATGGTTCAACACCAGCCAGAACGCCGCCAGGAAGAACACCGCCAGTTTCAGGTACAAGGCGGGAAAGCCGAACGGGTCGACCTTCAGCGTCCCCACCGCGCACATGGCCCCGGTGAACAACCCGGCCATGCGGTCGGCGTTGAAGACAAACAGAACCAGGGCCGCCGCCTCGGCCACCAGCACGATCTTGACCAAGGTGGCAACCAGATAGGTGCGCTTTTCCAGCCGCACCTGACTTTCCGCCCCGCTGGACAGATCCCAACGGCGCAGCACGGCGACGGCGAAGGACAGCGACGCCACCAGCATCAGCGCCGACAGGGCCGAGGCAAGCACCAAGGCGATGATGGCGGGTTGGAACAGCATCAGCCGCCCCCATCGATCAGGCCGTCGCGTAAACCAACTACGCGATCGACCACCGGGGCTTCCGCCACCAGCGGGTCATGGCTGGTCATCAGCACGGTCTTGCCGTCACGCTTGAGCCCGGCGACGATGTCCAGGAACTGGGCGGAGCGTTCGCTGTCCAGATTGGCGGTGGGCTCGTCGGCGATGACCACCTGGGGGTCGTTGATCAGGGCGCGAGCGATGGCCACCCGCTGGGCCTCGCCGCCCGACAGCCACTCGGCCAGGGATTGGGCTTTGTCGGCCATTTCCAACCGCTCCAGCAAGGCCAGCGCCCGGCGCTTCAGCGCCCCGTGGTCGCCGCCCAGCGGATAGGCCGGGATCATGACGTTTTCCAGGGCGGTGATGCCCTTCAACAGATTGAAGCTTTGGAAGACGAAGCCGAAGGTGGAGCGGCGAATGTCGGTGAGGAAGCGTTCCGGCAAGGCGGAAATGTCGCGCCCGCCCAGGCTGATCCGCCCCGAACTGGGCCGGGCCAGACAGCCGACCATGGTCAGAAGCGTGGTCTTGCCCGAACCGCTGGGGCCGCGAAACACCGTCACGCCGCCCAGCTCCAGATGCAGATCGACGCCCCTGAGTGCCCAGAATTCGTTGTGACGCCCCTGGTTGAAGGCCTTTTTCACCTGACTGAGGCGGATCATCGCATCACCTGATCGGGATCGACGGTGGCGGCGCGCCAGATCGGCACCACATTGGCCAGGGTGTAGGGAAAGACGGTGAAGAAGAACAAGGTGGCCACCTGCAATTCGTCCACATGCGGGGTCAGGCGGAAATCCGGGTACAGTACCGACCAGCCCTTCAGCACCGGCTCGAACAGCGGCGCACCCCACTGGAACACATGCAGCCAAGCCAGCAGATAGCCCAGCAGGAAGGCGGCCAGCGACACCACCAGCCCTTCCAGGCTTTTCAGGGCGATGACGTCGGCGGTTTCCCAACCCACCGCCTTCAAGATACCGATTTCGCGCCTTTCTTCCGCCGACAGGCCCGAGGCCTTTTCCCAGGCGAAGATGAAAAAGGCGAGGACGGCACCGGACAGCAGCAGCAGCACCATGCCCTCGCGCCAGTCGAACACCGATTCGTAGGTGCGCCTGATCTCGTCGCGCAGGATGATGCGGGTGTCGGGCAGCGCCGCGTCGATCTTTTCCGCCACCGTGCGCACCTCGCGCGGGTTGCGCACGGTGACGACGATGTCGGTGAAACGACCATCGGGGATGCCGAACAGGCGGCGGTAATCGGCCTCCGCCACCAAAAACAGATCGGCGCTGACCAAAGCGGATTCGGGTTCGATGATCGCCTGGATGGTGAACGACACCAAGGCTCCGTCATGGGCGCGGAAGCTCATGACGTCGCCGATGGCGGCATCACGGACGGCGGCCACGCCGGCGCCGATCACCGCCTGGCCGGCAGCGGGGGCATCGGCGGGCGGCACCATCAAGGTGTAATTGGCCGCCGCCGCCGGATCGAACAGATAGCCCCACAGCCGGCCTTGGGCCGATTTCACCCCGCGAATGGCGCGGATGGCGGCCAGATGGGTGTCGGGGATCAGATCATGGCGCCCGGCGATCAGGCGCTGCACCAGCACTTCCGGGGTGCCGGCCAGGACTTGTTTGGCCTCGTGCCGAAGCGCATGGGAAAACAGCATGGCCGAGGCCAACACGAAGACGATCAGCCCGTAGACCGCCAACAAGCCCAGGGTCTTGCCCTTGCGTCGGGCCAGCGACGACACGGCGAAATCCAACAAGGACCGCTGACGGCTGAACCACCCGCTCATGGCTGCCGCCTGGGCGGCAGCACCGAGCCCGAAGGAAAATGTTCGAGGGCGAAGGGGTGATCCTGAAAGGCGGCATGGCGGTCGGACTGGCTGGGATGGCGGGTGTAACGCGCCTCGGTGAACAGGGCCAGATCGGTCAGGCCCAATTGTTCGACCAGGGCAGCGCGGCGCAGCACCTCCGGCTGCTCCGCCCGCACCCGCCAGGCGGAGGCCACCCAGGTGGCGCCCACGGCCACACTGGCCGCCAGCATAGCCGCCAACACCATATCCGACGACCGCATGGTCATACCCGCGCCGCAGCCTTCATCAGCACCACGCGCACGGCGCTGGTCAGGCTTGGCCCCAGGCCCACCGCCTGCGAAAGCGCCGGCACCAGGATCAACGAGGCCAGGGTCAGGCCGGTGCCCAGCACCAGCGAGCCCACATCACCGCCATCCTTGGCGGCGTTCTTGACGGAATTTTGCATGAAAGTCCTCCGGTCACGCGTTGGCGAACGGATGCGCCAAGCGCATCCGGGGCTTACGCGACGGAGGGAGGGCCTCGGGAGGGTAAGGGCGGCACCGATGCCGCCCGCAGGGGGGCACCATCCGCCGGTTCGGGCCAGCCGGGGCCGATGACCGGGGCAGAGAAGGCGGGCACCGCCAGCCGCACCGGCAAAATCAGGCGATCAAACGCCTGAACCTGACATAACGGGCAATGCTGCCCAGCGACGGCATCACCGCCGTTGGTAGCGGAATCGGCATCATGAAAACCGCAAACCGCTGGAAACAATCCATCGGCATTCAACTCGGCTCGTGCCGGAGCAAGGGGGATGAGCAACTGGAACAGCAGGGCCAAGGCCGCCAGCCACACGCCGAGGGCCGCGGAAAACCGCTGGCCCTGGGTCTGATCCGGTGACTTGATCTTATCGCGGCCCATGGCCGTTACGCCCCTGCTGGCATCAAGAGAGGGTACAATGCCCCGACCACAGGTTTAACACATTGATCTCTGTCAAACCACCGCCGAGTCTACTCGGCGGTCTCAGCCGCCACCACGCGCTCCGGCGGCGACCACCGGAATTTCCGCCTCGATCCGCCCGGCGCGCTCGAAAGTCAGGGTCAGCGGAAAACGGCGGCCTTCCTTCAAGGGCACCTTCAGGCCGATCAGCATGATGTGCAGACCGCCCGGCTTCAGTTCGACCCTGCCGCCGGCCGGAACGGCGATGGACTCAACCGGCCGCATGCGCATGATGCCGTCTTCTTCCAGGTGGGTGTGCAATTCCACCGTCTCGGCCACCGGCGACGCGGCGGACAGCAGACGATCACCGTTTTCATGGCCAAACAGGGTCAGATAAGCGGCCCCGTTGGCGGCTTGTCCGGCGGTGGCCCGCGCCCACGGTTTTTCCACCGCGATCACAGAATCGCCGGCCCAAACCGGCCACGCCGACACCAGCAAAGCTGCGATCAGAAATGCCGCACGCCCCATACTTGTTCTCCTCGGCATCACCTTGACTTGGGGGCCTGGCCAAAATCGCCACCGCTTCCGCCGCCGGACGTCCACGGCAAGATACTTCAGCTTGAACCAAACAGACTCTATCGCTGATCGAAGCGGATTTCGATGCGGCGATTTTTCGCCAGCGCCGCTTCACTGTCGGAATTGTCCAGCGGCAGGAATTCGCCAAAGCCTGCGGCAGCCAGACGGTCGGCGGGGACGCCGGCATCGATCAGGGTGCGGATGACCGAGATGGCCCGCGCCGTCGACAATTCCCAATTGGATGGAAAACGACCGGATTTGATCGGGCGTTTGTCCGTATGGCCATCGACGCGCAGCACCCAATTCACCTCTTTCGGGATCTGCTTGGACAGGTCAATCAGGGTCTTGGCCAATTGCCGTACCTGCTGCTCGCCGCTGACACCCAGATCGGCGGAAGCTGAATCGAACAGCAATTCCGACTGGAAGACGAAGCGGTCACCCTCGATGCGAATGCCCTGGCGCTCGCCCAGCACCTTGCGCAGCTTGCCGAAGAACTCCGAGCGATAGCGCTGCAATTCCTCGACCTTGCCGGCCAAGGCCACGTTCAGCCGCTTGCCCAGATCGGCGATCTGGGCCTTTTGCTCGACCGACAGCTTCTCCGTGGCGTCCAGGGCCGCGGCCAGCTTTTCCAATTGGTCGCGCATGGCGGTCATCTGCTGGTTCAGCAAATCGGCTTGGCTGCGTGCGGTTTCCGACAGATGGCGCTCTTCGTCCAGGCTGGACAACAGATTGTCGCGTTCGGCCAGGGAGGCTTGCAACTTTTCCTGCAAACGGGTCAGATCGGCCTTCACATCCGCCGATTTGGCCCGTTCCAGCGATAATTGCTCGACCATGCTGGCCATTTCCGCCTGCAGCCGCGACAGCGCCTGATCGCGCCCGGTCAAAGCGTTGCCCATGAAGAATTGGGCCAGGACAAAGACCAGCAGGACAAAAATCAACACCATCAGCAGCGTCGCCATGGCATCGACGAAGCCGGGCCAAATGTCGACGTTCTGACGCAGACGGCGACCGCGCGGCATGGTTATTTCTCCGTTTGATCCTCGGCCAGGGCGGCGATGGTGCGGGCCAGCAGCTTGAACTGCGCCCGCAATTCGCCGACCAACTCGTCATGGCTGCGGCTGTTGATTTCCACTAATCGGTTCATGGCCACATCCAAATTGCGCAGATGCGCCCGGCTGACATCATCCATGCCGCCGCCGGGCGTGACCGAACCGACGCCGCTTTGTTCGGCGATGCGCGCCAACAGCGGGCGCATCTCCAACTGCGACTCGCCCAGTTTCAGCATCAGCGACTGCTCAACCTTCATCTGGTCGGCCAGGGTGGACAGCCGGTCGTTGAGCGACTGGATATTGGAATTGGCGGAAATGCGGCTTTCCTCGCCGCGCGCGATGGTGCGTTGCAGTCCGTCCAGCGAATCGGCGGTCTGCTCCAACAGCGCACGGATATAGGCGGGCACCGATTGGTCGCCATCGGCGATGGCGCTGGAACTGCCGAGCCGGGTTTGCCCGGCCAGCCACTCTTCCAACTCGTTATAGAAGGCGTTCTGCGCCTGTCCGGCCTGAAGGTCGAGAAAGCCCAACACCAGCGATCCGGCCAGACCGAACAACGAGGTGGAAAAGGCGGTGCCCATGCCGGCCAGGGGCGCTTCCAATCCGGCCTTCATGCGGTCGAAGGCAGCGCCGGCGGCATCAGACC
>Ga0209066_10002790_pt1 | contig 20721 bp, 20 predicted proteins | sample All_14_2_FD_187198 | JGI IMG/M metagenome (GOLD analysis project Ga0209066, IMG submission 187198) | Freshwater microbial communities in response to fracking from Pennsylvania, USA - Allegheny Zone_MetaG_DW_15 (SPAdes) (version 2) ... | reverse complement strand
CGCCGGTTCGTCGGCGGTATCCACCGCTGGCGGCAGGGGGCGGGTCGATAACGGGCGGCTCTGGAGGAACAGGAGGGCGCCGTTGCCCTCCATCACCCACTCGATATCCTGGGGGCTGCCGAAGTGCCGTTCGATCGCGAGGGCGTGGGCGGCAAGGCCGGCGACCTGGTCCCGGTTCAGGGCCGGCGGCAGTCCGGAACCGGGGGGATCGTCGTTTCGGGTCGGGGTCTGGCTTGTCATCTGCCGGCGATCGACCGCCACGACCTCCGGGATCAGCCGGCCGCTGACCAGCCCTTCCCCCAGGCCGCGCACCGTGTGGATGTGGATCTGGTCGGCATCCGGCAGGGTCGGGCCGACCGTGTAGACGACCCCGCTGGCCCTGGCGTCGATCATCTCCAATACCATCACCGCCATCGGCGTTTCCTCGTCGCCGAGCCCGGTATGGATGCGGTAGGCCAACGCCTCGGGCTGGTACTTGCTTGCTAACACGGCGAGATAGGCGTTGATCAGGTTGCCGCGGCCGACGTCGAGAATGGTGGCGTACTGGCCGGCGAAGGAGAATTCGCTGTCCTCGCCCACCGCGCTGCTGCGCGCCACCATCGTGATGGTGTCTTCCTGCCCGGCAAAGGCGGCGGCCTGGGCGGCGAAGATTGCCTCGGTGACCGCCGGCGGGACCTCGGCGGCCGTGATCAGCTCGGTCAGCCGGCTGGAAATATCGACGAGGGAGTTGGGGACGGTGGGATCGATCTCGGCCAGCAGGGCGTTGATCGTGCCGCGCAGGTCGTTATATTCGATCAGGTAATTGAAGCTGTTGACCGAAATGACAAAGCCGGCGGGGATCGGCAGGTGGAGGTGGGCGGCGATGGCGGCCAGGTTGGCGGTCTTGGCCCCGACCATCGCCGGCTGTTGCGCGGTCGCATCGTCAAGCGGCAGGGCAAAGGGCGGGCCGAAGTGGACAGTCGGCGGGGCGAGCTGCAAGCGGCCGTAGAAATCGAATTTGCGGTAGTACTCGCGCAGCGTGACGAAGGAGCCGGGGGCCATCCGTTCGAGGCAGCTAATCATGGCGTTGACGCTGTCGGCCAGGTGGTCGTAGCGGTCGGCGATGCGATGGAAATCTTCCTTGATCCCCTGGTAATAGAGGGCTTCGAGATCGGCCATGAACTCGTGGCTGCGGTTGTCGAAGACCAGCAGTTCGCGAAATGCCTCATAGGTTTCGCGCAGGACGACGCCCGGTGCGAACAGGCGGTAGGTCCAGTACTTGAATAGGGTGTTGAGTTGCATAGGGTGATCCCTGCGGCAGTAGTGCGCGTTTGTCGGTCGTTATATCGGCCGTTCGGGCAGTGCTTGGCGGAACGCCTCATCTGTTCGGCGAACCCGACGGCCTGGAAATCATATTGTATCAGATAACGATCCAGTAAAGGTAGGTCAATGAACTCGGGTGCAATCCTGGCTGGTCGGGGTATCTGTTGCAGGCAATCTGTGGCGAGGTGCACAGAGCATACTGGAGGACCCCGTTTCATCCACTTCAATATGTAATCGCCAGTGCGCCCAAAGCGCATCGCCCGACAAGGCATGAATGATGTGGTCGATCAAACTCCGGGGAATTGTCAATGAGATACAAAGTTAAAGGGGTGTGAGTTTGACTCCGTTGCGCTAACCATTTTTCTCCGAGAAGGTGCAGGCCTCGATATGGTGCGTGCTGACGCCAACAAAGCCGCCCTCTATAGGTATTGACTTTTTCTGCCATCGTTCACCGCAACGGATAATCTCGACGACGTTCGCATCGGTTATAGGGATATAGCGATGTTTGCTCTTGCTTTTGAAGAGTCCGTAGAACGTACCGGTAATATAGAAGAAGGCATCTCCCCGAGTATGGGTGATCATATGTGCTAGAGAGGCGCTCTCTTTGGTCTTGACATTCAGGTGAGCCGCTCGTTTTTGTTCCAGGACATTGCCCAGATTCTCAAGTGAATCGTAAAAAAAAAGTATGTCTGATATTTTGATTTGGAGCTTACTGAATTCGCGTATCTTGAAGTTCCCTTCGAGGACGATTGAGGCATTGCTCAAAAGCAGAGAATCGTCGAAACTCCTCTCGTTTGGATCCTTCCAATAGATATTGGCGCTGTTGAAGATATCTATTGTTCGTTGTGATTCGTTTGCGATGTCAATAAACCCGCTGTACACTTTGCCCGGGGTGTAAATTGTAACCATTCTTTGGTTGATATTCATGAATTCTCACCATATAAGACGTTGATCCGTTCGCCGAACAAAGGTCAGGCCATATACATTGGCGATTCGATTATACAGTAATGGCTGATATGAGCCATAGGAAAACACTGACGATTTTCAGCAAAGAACCTGAAGCATTGGATTGACGTTTGTCATCCCGGATATTTCCCGAGCAACTTCGAGAGCGTTGCTCTCGTATTCAGAGCAGCATATGGGCAGAAGCCCGCTCGTCAATTATTTTCCGATCTTCATCTGTTGGAATTCCCTCTGGGACACGATTTCCGGCCTTATTTGCTCTCCTATGCCAGGGCCGGTCTATACGATACGCGCTGATTATTGAGACGTCGGGGGATGGAGAGGTTGTTGCCAGTGCATCTTGCGGGTTCAGGGTGCAGGGGGCCGGGGCCGCAGGCTGAGATCAGTCCCACGGTAGCCCGGCCCAGGGGGCTGTGTTCTATTTTGACCGGTGTTTCGGCGACACGTCCAGCAGCCGCACCTCTTCATTGAGGGTGCGCCAGCCGTGGCGTTCGCCGGCCGGGATGAAATAACTTTGATTGGGGTAGAGCAGCCGGCGATCGCCGCCGACGAACATCTCAATCCTGCCTTCGAGGATGACGCCGCTCTGGTCGAACGGATGGACATGGCCGGCATCCTCCCTGCCGGGTCCTATCTCCATACACACCATGATCAGGTTGTTGCCGATCTCCACCTTGCTGAAAATACCTGGACGGAACCATTCCATAGGCACTGAAGTCAAATCCCAAAAAGCCATGTTCGTTCTCCTTTTCTGATGGTGATATGCAGCTATCGAAAAACAGCTCCCAGGGCGGCGATATGGAGTGTTGACGTATCGGCCGGCCGCTTTCGCCTGCCCGTAAATCAGGCGATTTTCACCGCCCTCTCATCGACTCTTCCGGCCCAGCGGGCCGGTTCCCGATGTCGCTCCCGCCCCGCCTGGTCACGGAGCACCAGTTCATCGGAGTCCAGGTCGTATTCGGGAATGTCCGGGTCGTTCCAGCGCGACAGGAAATAGCGGTAGAAGGGCAGGTAGAGGCCGCCGTGGAGGCCGTCGCTGCTGAACACATATTCCGGCATGGTGTTGACGTTGAGGCCGGTATGATAGTGGCGGACAAAGGCGTGGTCGCCAAGGATCGCCAGTTTCAGCAGCGGCATGTCGGGATAGAGCTTGACCCGGATGTTTTTCTGGCCGGCTCTCAGGTCCTTGAGAAAGCCGATGCTGTCGATGATCTGGTCGCGGATGACCTCCGGGGTGATCTCCGGGTCCGGGATGCTCCGGGCGCGGGCCACCGCCCCTTCCCCATATGGATTGAGGAGCATGATCTTGGCCTTGCGGCAGTTGCCGACGGTATCGTGGAGTTCGCCGTCGGGGGCGGTGAAGGTCCGGCGCCCGGTCGAACCGATGATCATGATGTCGGCTGCGATGCCTCGGGCCGCCTTCACCCTGCCGGCCGATCGGCGCCTCAGCAGGCCACGGTACGGCGATTGCGGCACCAGGCCGGCGCTCGTCGCCACCCGCGACAGTTTCCTGGCCTCCCAGCCCTTGCGCATGGAGTTGAACATGATGATCAGCGCGGCGGCGGTGGACAGTTCCAGCGAGACGAGAAATATCTTTTCGTTCTCGATATAGGCCCAGAAGGTGAGCAGATTCCTCGCCAGGACGCTGAACGCGTGCGGGATCGACAGGGCGATGGCGGCGCTCAGCAGCAGGACGATGAAGTGGTATGACAGATGGATCAGATTCCTTGACATGATGGGTTCCCGTTTTCAGTTCTGGACTCGAGGTTTCGACGTCATGGACGCGAGGGTCAGGAAAGGACGATCAGCGTCGTGACCAGCGAGAACACGATGTCTGACCGAGGTGTCTTGTCATCGGCCTCAACCCGATCACAGAGGGAAGAAACCAGCCGGATCTCCTTGACAGGCAGGGTAAGCAGTTTCTCCCTGGTCTTGGAGAGGACCGCCGGGTCCTTGATCCGGTCATCCAGCACCGGCATGATTTTGGCGGTCTCTTTCTCGACGAACCGGTTCTGCCAGTTTTTCAGCGATGCGGCCGCCGTCTGGGCAGCGGCGGCTTGCCGGTGGGGCTGCGGGACGGCCAGTGCCGGGCCGACGGTGAACAGACCGATGATAAACGCCAGGGTGATGCTCCGGGTAAGATGTCGCATGGTGTATCTCCTTTCTCGAATGTGAATGGATGTGCCGGCAGGAGGATGCACTGTCGGTTCCCCAGACTTGCCATACAGATAGCAAGATGTATGCCACGCTCTCGTGATTGGATATAACTAAATGATATTGTGTGGAATATGAAGAGAACGAAGCAGGCGCTCATTGCAACGGACCTGCCGGGTGTATGGATTTCCCATCAGGGGCGTTCAGCCCGCTCGTCCGCGGCCGGGGGACAATGGCGCAACTCTGGCGACTTATCCGGAGTGTATGGATTTCCCTTCACGGTGAAGGAGATTGTCGGAGCGGAGGGTTACTTCTTGAAATCGCTGGGATTCAGCCCATGCTTCTTGAGCAGGGCGTACAGATCGGGGCGGTACCGTCCGGCCATCGTCGCGGCGCTGCTGACATTGCCGTGGGACATCTCCAGCAGACGCGTCAGATACCCCTTTTCAAAGGCATCCCTGGCCTCCGTCAGCGGCTGCAGGGACTCATCGATCGTCTCCGCTTTGCCGGGCAGGATGAGGTCGTCGGTGATGACGTCCTGGACGGTCATCGCCACCGCATATTCGAGGGTGTTCTCCAGTTCCCGGACATTGCCGGGCCAGTCGTACAGCATGAGCCGCTGCATGGCGGCGGGCGACAGGCCTTTTATCTTCCTGTTCATCTGCGCGCTCAATTTCTTCAGAAAATAATCGGCCAGCAGCGGGATGTCCTCCCGCCGTTCCCGCAGCGAGGGCAGTTCGATGGGAATGACGTGGATGCGGTAGAACAGGTCCTCGCGGAACAGATCCTGCTTGACCAGTTCCGCCAGGTTCTTGTTGGTGGCGACGATCACCCGGACGTCGACGGTCATGGGCTTTTCGCTGCCGACCGGATAGAACTGGCGCTCCTGCAATACCCGGAGCAGCTTGACCTGGAGCGAAGGCGACATGTCACCGATCTCATCAAGAAAAATGGACCCTTCATGGGCCTGGGCAAACAACCCCCGCGAGTTCTTGATCGCCCCGGTGAAGGCGCCTTTCTCATGCCCGAAGAGCTCGCTCTCGAGCAGGTTTTCCGGCAGGGCGGCGCAGTTGATGGCCACGAACGCCTTGTCCTGGCGCGGGCTGGCAAGATGGATCGCCCGGGCGATCAGTTCCTTGCCGGTGCCGCTTTCGCCGTGGATGTGGACCGTCGAATCCATCCCGGCGATCCTGGCCACCACCTCCAGCACCTGTCGCATCTTTTCGCTCCGTGCCACGATGTTCTTGAAGTCGTAGCGTTCCGCCAGCAGGCCCTTGAGGCGGTTGACCTCGGAGCTGAGCCGGCGGTTTTCCAGGGCCCGGTTCACATGCAGCGACAGTTCCCGGGCATCGAAAGGTTTGGTGAGATAGGTGTAGGCCCCCCGTTTCATCGCCTCGACGGCGCTTTCGATGCTGCCATGGGCGGTGAGAATGATGGCCGGCAGGTCAGGGCTCATCAGGTGGATCTCTTCCATCAACGAGATCCCGTCCTGGTTCGCCAGCTGCAGGTCGATCACCGCGAGATCGAAGACCTGCGCCGCCACCGCTTTCCTGGCCTCCTCTTCATCCCGGATAGCCGTCACCTCGTAGTCCATCGATTCCAGGCGCATCTTGATGATTTCCAGCAGGTTACGGTCGTCGTCGATCACCAGCAGCCTTGCCCGTGACATGAGTGTCTACCTCCTTAATTCCCGCTTTTTCTCTTCGATCTCGATATCGATCTGCCTGGTTTTTTCCATGGCATCGAGGATATCGACCCAGATTCTGGCCTCTTCGGTACGCGGACTGGCGGGGAATTCCTTGATGACCCGGGTGAACAGTGCCTGCGCCTGGCGGATGTCCTTTTTCGGGTTGGCGTAATGGATGTGGATCAGCCCCATCGCGAACAGCGCCTCGTCGCCCGGCGGGTCATGGGGGCAGAGGGCGAGGGCCTGCCGGTTTGCCTGCAGCGCCCCCTGCAGATCCCCCTGGGCGAGGAGGCGTCGGCCGCGCTGGAGTTCGGTGTTGACCTGGTCGCTCGGCAGATCCCGCTTCTTGTCGTCAGGACCAAGTTCCTTCCGGGGCATCTTCTCCAGGGCCTGGAGGACGTGGACCCAGGTCCTGGCCTCATCGGCGTGCGGACTGTGCGGGAACTCCCTGCTGCATCGGTCAAAGGCGCGCAGGGCCTTGCCCGGATCTCTTTTTGGATTGGCGTAATGGACCTGGATCATGCCGATGTTGAACAGCGCCGTATCACCCGGCGGCTTATGCGGGTACAGGTCGAGCAGTCGCTGGTTTTCCCGCAGGGCCCCGGTGAAATCGCCATCCGCCAGGAACTGCCGACTGAGCTGCAGACGGCGGTTCCCCGGTTCCGGCGGCGGGGACCCGAGGGGCGCACAGGCGGCGAGCATGGTCATCATCAGGCCGGCAGCACAAATATAAAGGTACTGCCATGTCCTACTTCGCTTTCTACCCATATCCTCCCTCCATGCGCCTGCACAATGTGCCTGGCGATCGCCAGTCCCAGCCCCGTGCCCTGCAGACGGCGGGAATCGGCGGGGTACACCTGGCGGAATTTTTCGAAAATGCTGCCGATGTGCTGCGGCGGGATGCCGGGGCCGTTGTCGGCGACCGAAATCCGCACCCCGTCCTCCGTTCGCCTGACCCCGACCCGGACCCAACCGCCGTGCGGGGTGAACTTGAGGGCGTTGCCGACGAGGTTTCGCAGCACCTGCCTGATCCGCTCGCTATCCATGGCGACGGGCGGGACCTCGCCGATATCCTTTTCGAGCCGGATGGCCATGGATTCGGCCAGGGGCATCAGCTCGTTGAGCGTCTGGTTGATCAGCGGCGGCAGCTCATACTCGGTAAAATTGAAAGGCACCATACCTGCTTCGAGCTTGGAGAAGTCGAGCAGCGAATTGACCAGGTGAATCAACCTGTTGCTTTCCTCGGCGATGATGGTCAGCAGCTTGCGCTGCTTCGCGGTGACCTCGCCCCCTTTGCCTTCGAGGAACAGGTAGGTCCCCTCGCGTATCGAGGTGAGGGGGGTCCGCAGTTCGTGCGACATCAGGGAGAAGAATTCGGTCTTCATCCGGTCCACCTCCTTGAGTCTGGCGCACATCGTATTGAAGGCCTGGGCCAGCGCCCCGACCTCGGGGGGAGAGGGCAGTTCCAGGTCGGGCTCCAGCGTCCCGGCGGCAATCTCCACCGTTTTTTTCTTCATCCGCGCCAGCGGCACAACGATGCTCCGGGTGATGATGATCGACAGCACCAGACCCAGCAGAAAGGCGACGGCGGTTATCACCACGGCCATCGTCTGGGCCTTGACCCCGGCTTCATCCAGCGACTTGACCTTGCTGAAGGTATTGTGATGGATCAAGGTCCGCAACTGGGTCAGGTCCTCCAGCGCCCGGTTCAGCACCTGTTCCTTATCATCGCCGCGGCGATCTTCAGGAAGGGGCCGGCCCGCCTCCAGCAGGGTCACCTCCCTGGCAATCAGCGCCTGGTAGGTTCGATGATTGCTCTCCAGGCGGATCAGCACCTCCCGCATCTCACCCGGTTCGACCAGGCCCATCGCCTCATCGAGGTAGCGCTCGAAATCTTTTTTCGAGACGAGGAGGCTTCGATACAGCGCCGGGTCCCACATGACGGCGAGGTTCTTTTCATAGCGGGAGACCGACAGCAAGGCGTCGGCCATGTTCTTGTGGAGATCGAGCATGTTGGTGTCGTGGAGGATGATCGAATGGGTGATGCCCCGGATCTGCCCGAGCTGGATGATGGAGTATGCGCTCACCGCCGTGGCCATGACCAGCAGGACGAAATAGCTGAGTGTCAAGCGGGAGAATATCGTCAAATTGGTTCCTCCGGATGAAAAACGACGGGGGTGGTGACCGGTGGGCATGGCTCTGGTTGTGGTGCGGGTGAAGATAGCACTGGACCTGATGGCGTGCATCCCGGCATCACTGCTGCGGCTGAGCCGCAACAGGGGTCCGGGGATGATGAAACACCATGGGGAAAAGCTTGTCAAATCCCGCCCCGAACGATCTTTTGTTCGGCAGTCGGCAAGAAACAGAACCAGGGAGAATGATGCTCATCGTCAGAATAACATGGTTGCTGGGGTGTGTCCAAAAAAGACTGTATTGCCATCATGACCGATGCCGGTCGGCACCGTCTGCCGCTCAGTCAGCCCGGTGGGGCCGCCCACTTTCGCAGTGGCGCCAATGAAATGGGGGCGTCGCTGAAAATGCAGGGACGGCTGCAGTCATTGGCGGCGCGACGGGGAGATGAAGAATCCCGGAACGGCAGGGAGGAAACTCCCGTTGCTCAGTCGCGGGATTTGCAATATATTCAAAAATGTTCATATTCCCGCAGTCAACGATTGGCCTTCCCTGAAAGGAGATACGCAATGTCCAACAACAGTATGAGTGTCGGAGAAAAATTAAAGAGCGTGAGAATCGAAAAAGCGATATCGCCTGCCGATCTGGCCAGGCAGGCGGGGGTATCGGAGGGAGATCTGGCCAAAATGGAAGCAAACGAACTCGCACCGCCGCTGGGGGTAATCGTCAATCTCGCCAAGGCGCTTGCCGTACCGCTGGGGGATCTTTTCGGCGACAGCGGCGACTCCCCGTTCTGCATCGTCAGAAACGATGACGGTGCGGCGGTTTCCCGGTTCAGCTCAGCTTATGCAAAATCCTGCGGATACAGCTACCAGGGGCTCGGCCAGCAGAAAAGAAACCGACAGATGGAACCCTTCCTGGTCACCCTCAACCCCAGGGAGGATCAGGAGGTCCTCGCCAACAGGCACAGCGGCGAGGAATTCATCTATGTGCTTGACGGCAAGATTGAGGTGAGCCTGTTGGATCACAAGGGCATACTCAATCGTGGCGATTCCATTTACTACGACTCCAGTGTCCCGCACATGATTTCCTGCCATGGCGACACTCCGGCGAAAATCCTGGCCGTCATCTATGTCGGCGAGGAGATGATCATTCTCTGACCTGACGCCATCCTCGCGGCCGCCGGGCAGCGACCGCGAGGATGGGGTGCATGATGGTTCACGGGCAGAAGGCCGGTCAGATCCTTTCCGGCCAGATCTCCTGCGACATCTCCGAGAGCTTGTACTTCTGGATCTTGCCGCTGGCCGTCATCGGGTAGCCGTCGACGAAGTGGACGTACTTGGGGATCTTGAAGCGGGCGATCTTGCCCCGGCAGAAATCGACGACATCGCTCGCCTCGATATCGGCGCTCTCCTTGCGGACGATGAACGCCCCCACCTCCTCGCCGTATTTCGTGCTCGGCACGGCGGCCACCTGGACGTCCTTGATGCCCTCCATATTGTAGAGGAACTCCTCGATCTCGCGGGGATAGATATTTTCGCCGCCGCGGATGATCATGTCCTTGTAGCGCCCGGTGATCCGGAGGTTGCCGGCCTCGTCGAGAATGCCGAGGTCGCCGGAACGAAGCCAGCCGTCGTCGGTGAGCGTCTTGCGGGTGGCCTCCTCGTTGTTGTAGTAGCCCTTCATCACACTGTAACCGCGGCAGCAGACTTCACCCTGGGCCCCGGGCGGCAGGGTGATGCCGGTTTCGGGGTCGATGATCTTGACCTCGAGGTGGGGCAGGGCCCGGCCGACGGTCTCCACCCGCAGGCGGATGTCGTCGCCGATGCGGGTGTAGGTCATGACCGGCGAAGTCTCGGTCAGGCCGTAGCAGATGGTGACATCGGTCATGTTCAACCGCTCGATGACCTGCTCCATGACCTTGATCGGGCAGTTCGAGCCGGCCATGATCCCGGTGCGCAGCGACGAGAAGTCGAACCTGGAGAACAGCGGGTGGTCGAGGATGGCGATGAACATCGTCGGCACGCCGTACAGTGCGGTGCAGCGCTCCTTCTCGACCGAGGTCATGACCATCACCGGGTCGAATCCCTCGAGGAACACCAGACAGGAACCGTGGCTGACCGAGGCGATGGCCCCCATGACGCAGCCGAAGCAGTGGAACAGCGGCACCGGCACGCATATCCGGTCCTTCTCGGTCAAGAGCTGGTTCGCGCCGACGAAATAGCCGTTGTTGCCGATGTTGTGATGGGTCAGCATGACCCCCTTGGGAAAACCGGTGGTCCCCGAGGTGTACTGCATGTTGACGACATCATGGGGCGAGAGGGTGTCCTGGCGGGCCTGGTATTCCTCGTCGCTGACCATCACCGCCAGGGCGTTGATCTCGGGGATCGAGTACATGCCGCGGTGTTTCTCCAGACCGAGGAAGCAGACCCGCTTGAGGTGGGGGAAGCGGCTGCTGGCCAGGCGGCCCCGCTCCATGGTCTTCAGTTCCGGGACCAGGTCGTAGATGGTGGTAATGTAATCGGTGTCCTGGTAGCCGTCGATCAGGAAGAGGTTCTCGGTCTCCGACTGGCCGAGCAGGTACTCGATTTCGGCGCTCTTGTAGTTAATGTTGACGGTGAGCAGGATCGCCCCGATCTTGGCGGTGGCGAACTGGAGGATCACCCAGTTGGGGATGTTGGTGGCCCAGATGGCGACCTTTTCGCCCTTCTGCACGCCGAGCGCCATCAGGCCCCTGGCCAGGTCGTCGACGGCCTGCTGGAATTGGCGGTAGGTCAGGCGGAAGTTGCGGTCGACGTAGACGATGGCATCGTTGTCGGGGTATCTGGCGACGGTCGTATCGAGTATCTGCCCCAGGGTCATATCGAGCAGCGGAAGTGTCTGTTCCATGGCGCCTCCCCTATTCCGGTATGTAGATCACGGCGTGGATCTGGGCCTTTTCGCCGCCGCGGGCGCTGACGTAGTGGGGCACCACCGAATTGTAGTAGACGCTGTCGCCTTCCTCGAGGATATAGGTGTCCTTGCCGTAGATCACCTCGATGCTGCCCTTGAGCACGGCGATCCACTCCTCGCCCTCATGGGAGGACAGGGTTTTGTTGGCGGCCGATTCCGGCATCACCTCGATGAAAAACGGTTCCATGTGGCGATCGGTCTTGCCCATCCCCAAAGAGAAGAAGTTGAGCGACGCCGGTTTGTTCTTTTCGGCGAGGACGCTGAATTTCGCCAGCCGCTCGGCACTGCGGACGATGTAGGGGTCGGTCGTTTCCTGGTCATCGAGGAAGGTGCCGAGACGGACCCCGAGGGTCCGGGCGATCTTGATCATCGGCCCCAACGGGGGGTAGACGTTCTCCTTGAGCATGGTGGCGATGAACTCCTGGTCGAGTCCGGTGCTCTCGGCGAGCCTGTCGATCCCGATGTCCCGCTTTTCCATGTAGTACCTGATTCGCTGACTGATCTTCTCTACACTCATACTTTTTCCTTGTCAGTATTGTTAATGCCCCAACCATCCACCTGCCATGCACATCACGTCCCCGGCAGCCACCGGCCAAGGGGACGTGAGCTGTGTCGCCGGTACGCTCCTATGCCACCGCCATGGTCCAGCCGAAGGGATCTTTCGCCTTGCCGTACTGGATATCCATCAGTTCCTTGAACAGCCGGGCGGCAACCGGACCGACGCCGCCGTCGCCGATGGTGATCTCGTTGCCGTCGAATTTCATATGGCCGACCGGCGATATGACGGCGGCCGTTCCCGAGCCGAAGATCTCCTTCAGCTCTCCCCGCTGGTTGGCGACATAGACCTCATCGATGCTGATCCTGCGCTCCGTCACCTTCATGCCCCACGACCGGGCCAGGGTCATGACCGAATTACGGGTGACACCGGCGAGGATGCTGCCGTTGAGCATCGGGGTGATGAGTTCGTCGCCGATGATGAAGAAGATGTTCATCGAACCCACTTCCTCGATATATTTGAGTTCGACGCCGTCGAGCCACAGCACCTGGGTATACCCTTCCTTGTGGGCCATCTCGGTGGCGTAGAGGCTGGCGGCATAGTTGGCGGCGGTTTTGGCCTCGCCCAATCCGCCCCGGACGGCCCGGACATACTTGGAGGTGACCCAGATCTTCACCGGGTTGAACCCCTCCGGATAGTAGGCGCCCACCGGCGACAGGATGATGAAGAACCGGTAGGTCCGCGATACGCGGAGGCCGACGTAGGGATCCGTGGCGACGATGGTGGGGCGGATGTAAAGTGAGGTCCCGGGAGCGCTCGGCACCCAGTCCTTTTCGACCTTGAGCAGCTCGATCAGGCCGCGGAGGACGAGATCCTCGTCGACGGGCGGGATGCAGAGCTTTTCCCCCGACTGGTTGAGGCGCCTGATGTTGTCCTGCGGACGGAACAGCTGGACGGCCCCGCTCTCGGTGCGGTAGGCCTTCAGGCCCTCGAAGATGGTCTGGCCGTAGTGCAGCACGATGGTCGACGGATCCATTTCCATCGGCCCATAGGGCTCGATCCGGGGGTTGTGCCAACCCTTGTCGGGATTATAGTCCATGTTGAACATGTAATCGGTGAAGATGGTCCCGAATCCCAGCGAGGATTGATCCGGGTGGCTCTTGAGGCTGTCCGCTTTCCTGAATGCTATTTCCATCATGGCTCCTTCCTAGGTTGTATTGATGGGGCAATTGTTGCCGTGTGCTGAAAATATGAGGAATTGTCAAGAAAAAATGGTTCGGGAGCCGACGGCGGGATGAGCGGCCGACCCCGGTCGATAGCGTAACGCAGAGGTTTCAAACCGTCGCCCACCATACCACAATCCTCGGGGAAATTACCGCTCTTTTTACGACACATGATTGCGGTTCCCTGATATTATTATGCCGATTAAGTGAATGATTTCGAGCCGATGAGCGTCGGAAGCGATCGCGCGTGATGACGGCCCCCGGGTGGGCCGGGCCTGGGCGGCGACGCCAACCTGTCCGCTGGGACCGGGTGCAGGATTGCGGGTTGTGGTGGCCGATCGGGGTGACGGCGGATCCGACCGTGTCGCTGATCCCTGGTTTGAGGTCTCCGGAAACGACGGCAGGGACGGGCAACGGAAAAAACCATGAGTTTTTTTCTGCCGTACACGTTATGGTGAATGACATTGATTCTCAATCTGGGTGCAATCCGGCCGGTGCAGTTTGACAATGACCTGATCGGCCGCTCCCGGTCGATCGCTGGCAGTAACCGGTGTGTTTACCTGAACGCCAGGGTCTGGTATAGTGGGGTGGAAATTGATCGAGCGCTCGGTAGTTGACCACGACCGATGCCGCCGCCTCGGCGGAAAACGTCACAGAGGGAAAACTGCAGATGACTGCCCCCGGCATCGGCCGGGATGATAGACCGAAGATAGAGTTGTGAGGCATCAACCGCCGGTGGTGCAGGCTTTTGCGCCACCGGCAAATTTTACCGAAGCGGTGAAAAATGAGAAAAGACATCATTGAAATACGATGGCACGGACGTGGTGGCCAGGGCGCCATCACCGCGGCCAAGATCGTGGCGAACGGCGCCTTCGTCTGCGGGTATAAAGGCGTGGTCATGGCGCCGACATTCGGCACCGAGCGGCGCGGCGCCCCGGTCTTCACCTCGCTGAAGATCTCCCGGGAGAAAATTTACGATCTGTCGCCGATCACCACCCCCGATATGGTGGTCGTCCTCGATGCCACCCTGCTGGAGGAAGTCGACGTGGTGGCGGGCCTGAAGGACAACGGTCTGGTGATCCTCAACGCGCCGCCGCCCGCTTCCACCTACAATTTCGGCCACGCCCGGGTGGCCGTTGCCGACGTCACGGCTCATGGGGTCGAGGCCGGGCTGAAGCCGGGTATCGTCAACAGCGGCATTATCGGCGCCTTTGCCAGGGCCAGCGGTCTGGTCGATATCGACACCCTGGCCCGCGCCATTGAAGAGGAGTTCACCGGCAAGAAGCCGGAACTGAACGCCAGGGCGGCACGCATCGCCTACGAACATACCTCGATCGGAGAGTAACAGATGGCAACGAAAAACTACTGCGAGATGATCTCACGAAGCCAGCCGGGGCCCGGGGACGGCGGCAACACCGGTTCCTGGCGGGTCAAGCGGCCGGTCATCGATAACGACAAGTGCATTCCGGCCAAGACCGGCAAGCCGTCCTGCTTCAGCTGCTGGCTCTACTGCCCCGACTGTGTCGTCAGCAAGACCATTCCCCCTGCCGTCAACCTCGACTACTGCAAGGGCTGCGGCATCTGTGCCGAGGAGTGCCCCGCCGCCGCCATCGTAATGGTGGACGAGGCGAGCTTCATCGGAAAGGAGAAATAACCATGCATATCATCGAATCGGGAAATGTCGCCGCGGCCACCGGCGTCAAGCTCGCCCGGGTCCAGGTCATCGCCGCCTATCCGATCACCCCCCAGACCCCGTTGACCGAAAAATTGTCGGAATTCGTCGAGTCGGAACAGCTCGCCGCCCAGTATGTGCCGGTGGAGAGCGAGCACAGCGCGATGGCCGTGTGCATCGCCGCCTCGTCGGCCGGCACCCGGGCCTTCACCGCCACCAGCGCCAATGGCCTGCTGTACATGAACGAGCAGCTGCACTGGGCCGTCGGGGCGCGGCTGCCGATCGTCACCTGTGTCGTCAATCGCGGTATCGGCGCGCCCTGGACGGTGTGGAACGACCAGCAGGACAGCATGGCCCAGCGGGATGTCGGCTGGATACAGCTGTACGCCAACGATCACCAGCAGATCATCGATTCGGTGATCAAGGCCTTCCGCCTGGCCCAGACCGTCAGCATCCCGGTCATGGTGTGCTATGATGGCTATCTGCTGTCCCACACCTATATGCCGTTCGACATACCGGAGCAGAGCGAGGTCGACGCCTTCCTGCCGCCTCTGGCTCCGAAACACTTTCTCGATCCGGAAAACCCCGGCAACTTCAACACCGTCACATTGCCCGATGTCCGGCCCGGGGTCGATGGCACCATGCGGCCGGGGTACATCGAGATCCGCCACAACCTGCACCAGGACCTCCGCGCCGCCCTCGACAGCTATGCCGAGATCGATCGCGATTTCGAGCAGCGATTCGGCCGGGGCGGCAGTCCCTTCGTCGAGCAGTACCGCTGCGATGATGCCCGCTTCGTCGCCGTCGCCGTCGGCTCGCTGTCCTATCAGCTGCGCGATGTCGTCGACATCATGCGGGAGGACGGCATCGCCATAGGCGTCATGGGCGTACAGATGTACCGACCCTTCCCGGACCAGGCCATTGCCTCCGCCCTGGCCGGCAAGGAATGCGTCATCGTCCTGGAGAAGGCCCTCAGCTACGGCAACCAGGGACCACTGTACAGCGACATCAAATCGGCCCTTTACCGTCTGGACGACCGGCCGGTTCTCCACAACTACATCCTCGGTCTCGGCGGCAGGGAGATCAAGACGCAGCAGCTGCTCACCGCCCTGGCGGAATCATGCGCCAGGCCGGCGGCAATCGAAGATACGCCACGCTGGATCGGCTTAAAATTACAGGAAGTGCATCATGGCTGAGAAGACATCCATTTTAAACCTGACTGATGAAGAGTTCGTCCACCCCGGCAACCGGGCCTGTACCGGTTGCGGTCTGTCCATCGTCTACCGCATCGGGCTCAAGGCCCTGGGCAAAAACACCATCCTGGTGGTGCCGCCCAGTTGCCTCACCGTCATGCAGGGCCTTTATCCGGTGGCCTCGACCAAGCTCCCCTGCGTCAATGTCACCTTCGCCTCGACCGCGGCCGCGGCCACCGGGGTCCGCAGCGCCATGAAGGTGCTGGGCAAGGACGATGTCAATGTCGTGGCCTGGGCCGGTGACGGCGGCACCGGCGATATCGGGATTCAGGCCCTGTCGGGGGCCTGTGAGCGGGGCGACGATATCATCTACATCTGCTACGACAACGAGGCCTACATGAACACCGGCGTCCAGCGCTCCGGCACCACCCCCCAGGGCGTGCTGACGACCACGACCCCGATCAAGGGCAAGCTGCAGGTGAAAAAGGACGTGCCGGCGATCATCGCCGCCCACGGCATCCCCTATGTCGCCACCGCCTCCGCCGCCTTTCCCCTCGATCTCTATGACAAGGTGAAGAAGGCCACCACCATCGCCGGGCCGAAATACATCCATGTCCACACCCCCTGCCCGCCGGGGTGGGCATTCGATACCCGGTACACGATCAAGGTGGGCAAACTCGCCGTTGAGACCGGGCTCTTCGACCTCTATGAAATCGAGAACGGCAGCTTCAGGCTTTCCGCCCCTTCGCAACGGCTGGTCGGCAAACAGCGCCCGCCGGTCAGCGACTATTTTGCCACCCAGGGCCGATTCAGATCCCTCGACGCCGATATGATCGCCAGGATCCAGCAACAGGTCGACGCCAAATGGGCGGCCTGACCGTCGTGTCCCGGCTGCCGTCTGCCTGATCGCATTTTTCCTGCGTCATTCCCCATGGGTTTTCCGTCGATATCGACAGAGGACCCATGGGGGAGACGAGGGGGCAGTGCGGGCCGGCGTTGCCGTCAGGCCGACGCCAGTCGATGATGACGACGCCCGGGCCTCATGGTCTCGCGGACGGGCTGGAGATCGCCTCCGGCTATCGCGGCGGCTGTTTTACCGACATATCCAGCAGCTTGACCGCTTCCTCAAAAGTTTTCCAGCCATGGCGCTGGCCGGCAGGGATGAAATAACTCTGCTGGGCGTGGAGAAGCCGGCGGTCCTCGCCGACAAACATCTCTATCCTCCCCTCGAGGACCACGCCGCACTGGTCGAAGGGGTGGGTATGACCTGCATCCTCCATGTTGGCAGCTATCTCCATGCATACCATGACGAGGTCGTCGCCGAATTCCGCCTTGCTGACTATGCCCGGCCGGAACTTCTCCAGCGGCAAGGTTCTCAAATCCCAGAATGGCATATGTCTTTCTCCTTCACTTTCGGTCACTGAGTTGCCGTCATCACGAGGTGGGACGGCAATGGTCGCGGTCGCCGGGCTGGGGTGGCGGTGCACTCCCGGCCGGTCCGCGATCGATTCCATGCAGGCGCAGGGGGCTAGCGGATACTCCCCCTCGCCCGCAGCGGACAGGAACAACAGCCCTGCATCCCCCTCTCGCCGGGATGCGGTCGGGCAACAACCCGGCCACCGTCAGTCCATCGGCACGTAGGCGTACCCCTGGGCCTGGTAACCGATCATCGAGATATAGCCGTTATCGACGATCTGCACCTGCGGCAGGAAGTCGGCGACGTCGATCCCCTGCATTCCGGCGGCGATGCGGCATTGTTCGATGGCAAACCCCATGGCCCGGAACTTCGCCACCTTCGCCGCGATCTCCTTTTTGACCGGCGAGTCGTCCTCAGGGACGTAGCCCGCGTCCCTGGTGAAGTAATTGCTGGCCATGCCCCTGACGCCGATCACTACCCGCGGTGAAAAGCCGGCGGCAACCAGCTGGGAGTAAGTCGTTTCAATCAGCTGCAACCGGGTGTGCAGCTTGGCCGGGTCGCCGACATTGAGGTCGAAGAAGACATTCGTCGTCATGACTCCGGACAAGGCGCCACCGTGGTTCAAGGCGACAGCCCCGCCTTCGCCCCGGAGGATGATGACGGCCGCCAATACGGTCAAGACCATCGATAGCGTTTTGTTCATCGGTCCATCTCCTGTGCTGGAAGGGGAGGGGATTGGCGTCTCAGCACCCCATGTCCGGCAGCCTGAGGATCTTCAGGCCGATATTGCCGTCCTGCCCCGGCTTGTACCAGACCTTGATCACCTGCCTGGCCTTCAGGTCCTCGAGTTTGCGGACGCCTTCGAATTCGGTGGCCGGGGTGACGCGGATGGTGACGCGAGGGCCTTTCATCTGTTCGATGACCAGCGATTTGTCGGTCGCGGAGACTGTACGCACCATGCCCTTGAGGTAGAGATATTCGCCGGTCGAGACTTCATCCTCATAGAGGGCGGCGGAAAGCGGGACGGCCTGGAGCAGAATCAGGCCGAGAACGGCGACCAGAAAGGCGAGTCGGGTCATGCGGGATACGAGGTTCATGGGAGAATCCCCCTGTGCAATAGTTTTGGCAGCCATCGCCCTGGGCCGGTAACGGTTGACGGGCGTCTACTCTGGAAGTGATAAGCATCTCCGGACCGATCCGCAATGCGAGAGATTCCCCTGGCGAAGTGCGTTAATCGGTGATATCGGCGGTGCAACGGTTCCAGACCGCAAAATTGACAGTTCGCCACCTTGCCTCAGCCGCAAGCCCAGGCCTTTGAGTCAGCCCACATGGATGCCGATTTTTCTTACAGAGGAGGACAGCGCCAAAACTTGACAAGGACTGGTATCATGAGTGAGTCACGGCCCATTGCCGGCTTAACGCTGCGTTGCACCACCGGCGACAAACGTTGCCGTCCCTGCCGCGCAGCGGTCATCGACGCCCCGCAAGAAATTAGATTGCGTTGAAGGCGGCGGCAACGGTAATACTCATGCGGGGGAGCCGCCCCGTCAATCCACCGGGAGGACAAGAAGGAGATGGAGATGAAGGTGATCGACCGTACCGTTACAACCGCAGGCCGGGCATGACCGGACCGCCGCCGATGTCCGCCGATCTGGTCGACAGCATCTACAACAACGCCGCCTCCATGCAACGGCAGGGGCGCTATGCCGAGGCCGAGGTGCAGTATGCCCGTCTCCTCGACCATTTTCCCGACTCCGCCGCCCTCCACTACAATATCGGCCTGCTGCTCTATGCCCAGGACAAATTCGAGGCGTCGCTCGAGCACTACCTCCAGGCCATGGACGCCGCCGGCGACGATCCCGATCTGCTCTACAACCTCGGGCTGTGCCTGCAGAAGTGCGGCCGGACCGACAACGCCGTCCTGGTCTACGAGGAGCTGACACGGCTGGCGCCGGGCGATGTCGACGGTCTGTACAACCTCGCCGGCTGCCACCGGGAGCTGCACGAATACGACCGGGCGGCCGAGGTCCTCGGGCGGTTGCTGGTGCTGCAGCCGGACCACCAGGCGGCGACCGGCGGCCTCGCCTACCTCCTGCACCTGCAGGGCAAACTCGACGAGGCCTGCACTTGCTATTGCCGTTTGCTGGAACTCGATCCCGGCCACTGGACCGCCCGCCACATGGTCGCCGCGCTGCGGGGGGAGCGGCTCGGCACCGCCGCCGATGAGTACGTCCGCACCGTCTTCAACGGCTATGCCGACGGTTTCGAAGACAGCCTGGTGCAGGGCCTGGGTTATAGGGTGCCGGAAGGGCTGCGCCGTGGCGTCGGTCTCCTGACCGGCGTCGGCCGGAGGTTTGCCCATCTCCTCGATCTCGGCTGCGGCACCGGGCTGGTGGGAGCCGCCTTTGCCGATATCTGCGTCAGTCTCACCGGCGTCGACCTCGCCGGGGAAATGATCGCCCGGGCCAGATCCAAACAGCTGTACCAGCATCTGGTCATCGACGGCATCATCCCCTTTCTGGCAACGACCGATGATCGCTATGACCTGGTGACCCTGGCCGATGTCCTGATCTACCTGGGCGATCCGGAGCCGTTGCTGGCGGCGGTTCACCACAAAACCACCGACGATGCCCTCCTCTGTTTCTCGATCGAGACCGCCGAGACGCCGACCTTCTGCCTGCAGTCGACCGGCAGGTTTGCCCATCGCCCCGACTTTATCGGCCGTGTTGCCGCAAGGACCGGCTGGTCGGTTCGTCACGACGAAACCATCCGACTGCGGCGCGAAGGCGACGGCTGGATCGGGGGGATGCTTTTTTTTCTGGCCAAAGACGGCGGTGGCCACTGACCGTGGGGCCGGATCCATCACCGTCCGCTGGTAGCGATGCGGTTTGGCGGCTCCCCGTTGGTGATGTATACTGGAAGTGAAGAGAGCGGCGCCGTCTCGATGATCGCCGCGGCACCCGGCAATGTTCCATCAGGGAGGGATAACATGCGCGTCATCATGGATCTGTGTGTCGTACCGATGGGGGTCGGGGTCTCGGTCTCGGTCTATGTCGCCGCCTGTCAGCAGGTGTTGGCCGAGGCCGGCCTCACGTTCAGCCTCCACGCCTACGGCACCAATATCGAGGGGGAGTGGGATGAAGTGATGGCGGCGGTCAAGCACTGCCACGAGCGGGTGCACGCGATGGGGGCGCCGCGGATCACCACCACCATCAAGCTCGGTACCCGCACCGACCGCGACCAGGGAATGGACGACAAAATCGAGAGCGTCAGGCGGCAGCTGCAGCGCCAGGACGGCTAGACTGAAGACCACTCGGGAAGAAGCGTCGTCACGGCAGGGCCGGGGCGGCTGCCGGAGACTTCGATCACCGCCTGCGGCGCCGGTGGTGGCCGTGGAGTTCGCCGCCCGTGAAAAGGTTGACAACACCGGCCCTCTTCCCTATATACGATCACCACGGATGTTGTTGCCGGGGGTGGGCAAGGCCCCGGAACTTGCCGCCGGAGACCTGTACCTGCCGACCCGGCGGGGGCT
>Ga0209066_10002789_pt1 | contig 20728 bp, 23 predicted proteins | sample All_14_2_FD_187198 | JGI IMG/M metagenome (GOLD analysis project Ga0209066, IMG submission 187198) | Freshwater microbial communities in response to fracking from Pennsylvania, USA - Allegheny Zone_MetaG_DW_15 (SPAdes) (version 2) ... | reverse complement strand
GATCCTGCCGGGAACATCAAGCCGGACAAAGAAAGAAGCACCGAGAAGATCGACGGCGCCGTAGCGACGATCATGGCGCTGGACAGAGCGCTCCGCTGCGGTAACGACAATGGTTCTTCTGTATACGACGATCGAGGCCTACTGTTGATCTGACTGTGGTTACTCAACAACATCCTCGGTGATTAGTTTACCTGTCTTTTCATAGCGCAGACCTTCCTTAGAATCAAGCAGTTTCTCGCCGAGGACGTATTCTCCATGGTAGAAATCGGATATGTTCATTTCCAGAGCTTCAATCACACGGCAAACGATCTGGAATGAAGCTGATTGGATATTACGATCCCCGCTTTCAAAACGCTGATAACTTTGCAGCGGGATTTTTGCTTTCTGAGCTACCTGCATCTGTGTCAAACCAAGGATAACACGACGCTCACGCAATATGCCGTCGTCCTGCAGATGAGCAACTTGAAAGCCGTCGAGACTGAAATTTTCCATATTGAATCCCCCAATTATAATACATCCAGCTGGATGTAAGTATGTTACATCCAATTGGATGTAATGTCAAGAGATAGAATAGCCAGATTGCAGCTTTTGTAAGGGAGCGAGTGCTAATGAGTATCTTTTCAGGTGTTTTCAAAGCGCGGGATAAGCCGGTCAACAGCACTGTGGGCAGTCGCTACAGTTTCTTCTTCGGTGGCACTTCAAGCGGGAAGCCGGTGAACGAAACGACCGCTATGCAGATGACGGCGGTGTATTCCTGCGTAAGGATTCTGTCTGAGACCGTTGCGGGATTGCCGTTAAACGTCTACCGATACAACGATAGCGGAGGGAAAGAGAAGGCGTTAAAGCACCCGCTCTACCGGCTGTTGCACGACGAGCCGAACCCCGAGATGACGAGCTTCGCGTTTCGAGAAACGCTCATGAGCCATCTGCTCCTGTGGGGCAACGCCTACGCGCAGATCATTCGAAACGCTAGAGGCGAGGTAATCGCGCTCTACCCACTCATGCCGAACAAAATGACAGTCGACCGTGATCAAAACGGCCGGCTTTTTTATTTGTATCAGCGCGGGTGGGAAGATCCAACCACGCTCGGGAAATCGACGCAGGTAACTCTTTCGCCATCGGATGTGTTGCACATCCCCGGACTCGGGTTCGACGGACTGATCGGCTACAGTCCGATCGCCATGGCGAAGAATGCCATTGGTTTGGCAATCGCAACCGAGGAATACGGCGCGAAGTTCTTCGCAAATGGTGCGGCGCCCTCCGGCGTGCTTGAACATCCCGGCACGATCAAAGACCCTATGCGCGTCAAGGAAAGCTGGAACTCGGCATATCAGGGCAGCGCAAACGCGCACAAGATCGCCGTCCTTGAAGAAGGCATGAAGTATACGCCAATTGGAATCGCGCCGGAGCAAGCGCAGTTTCTGGAAACGCGCAAGTTCCAGATCAACGAGATCGCGCGTATCTTCCGCGTTCCGCCGCATATGCTGGCGGACTTAGAGAAATCGTCGTTCAGCAACATCGAACAGCAGTCGTTGGAGTTTGTGAAATACACCCTCGATCCCTGGGTCGTGCGCTGGGAGCAGAGCATGTGCCGTGTGCTATTCAGCGAGAGCGAGAAGCCGTCGTATTTTATTAAGTTCAACGTGGATGGGCTCTTGCGCGGCGACTACGCTTCGCGCATGACCGGGTATGCTACGGCTCGTCAAAACGGTTGGATGAGCGCGAACGACATCCGCGAACTCGAAAACCTCGACCGAATCGCGGCAGACCTCGGTGGTGATTTGTATCTCATCAACGGAGCCATGACAAAGTTGGAGGATGCAGGCCTGTTCGGGGGAGCGCAGCAGAAAAAGGAGGATTCTTCTTGAAACGACAATTCTGGAATTGGGTGCGCAATGAAGACGGCACCCGCACTTTGACCATCGACGGCGTGATCGCCGAAGAATCGTGGTTCGACGACGACGTCACACCAAAACTGTTTCGGGAACAGCTGAACGCCGGCACGGGCGATGTTGTGATTTGGGTCAATAGCCCAGGTGGCGATTGCGTCGCAGCAAGTCAAATCTACACCATGCTCATGGAGTATAAAGGCCGGGTTACCGTCAAGATCGACGGTATCGCGGCAAGCGCGGCCTCGGTCATTGCCATGGCAGGCACCGAGGTGCTCATGGCACCGACCAGCTTGCTCATGATCCATAACCCGCTGACGGTAGCGATCGGCGACAGCGAAGAGATGCAAAAGGCGATCGCCATGCTGGATGAGGTGAAGGAAAGTATCATCAACGCATATGAGCTGAAAACGGGTATGTCGCGCGCAAAGCTCGCGCACCTTATGGACGCCGAAACGTGGATGAATGCGCAAAAGGCGATCGAGCTTGGGTTTGCTGACGGTATCCTGACACGCGACACGGGTGTGCCGGATGGAATCCCGATCAATAGCTATCAATTCAGTCGCCGCGCGGTGACGAATTCACTCCTGAGCAAAATTCCGAAAACAGAACACAAACACCCTTCCGAGCCGCTGTATCAGCGGCTCAATCTTTTAAAGAAATAAGGAGAGAAATATGAACCAGATTCAGGAACTCCGCGAAAAGCGCGCCAAAGCGTGGGACGCAGCCAAAGCATTTCTGGATACGAAGCGCGGCAACGATGGCCTTCTATCCGCTGAGGACGTGGCTATCTACGATAAGATGGAAGCCGACGTTGTGAATCTCGGCAAGGAAATCGACCGGCTGGAACGACAGGCGGCACTGGACTCCGAGCTGAGCAAGCCCACTGCCGATCCCCTGACCAACAAGCCTGCCGTAAATGGCATGGATGCGAAATCCGGCCGTGCTTCCGATGAATACCGAAAGGCGTTCTGGAATGTGATGCGCGCGAAGAATCCGCGCTACGATGTGGTCAATGCGCTGCAGATTGGTACCGACAGCGAGGGCGGTTATCTCGCGCCGGACGAATTTGAGCGTACACTGGTCGACGCACTCGAGGAAGAGAACATCTTTCGTACGCTCGCACGGGTGATTCGAACATCGAGCGGCGATCGTAAAATCCCCGTCGTCACGACGCACGGTTCCGCATCCTGGCTGGACGAAGAAGAGCTCGTACCTGAAAGCGATGAAGCGTTCGGCCAGACCTCGATCGGTGCGTTCAAGCTCGGTACGTTCATTAAAGTATCGGACGAGCTGCTCAACGACTCCGTTTTCGATCTGCAGAGCTATATCACGACGGAATTCGCGCGCCGGATCGGGCATAAGGAAGAGGAAGCCTTCTTCGTCGGGGATGCGGATGGGAAACCGACTGGCATCTTCCACACGACCGGCGGCGCACAGGTGGGCGTCACCGCGGCTGCATCTGCGGCGATTACCGTCGATGAAGTACTCGACCTGTTCTACAGCCTGAAATCGCCGTATCGGAAAAAGGCTGTTTTCGTCATGAACGACGCGACGGTGAAGGCAATTCGCAAGCTCAAGGATGGCCAGGGCCAGTATCTCTGGCAGCCTGCGCTGACGGCCAACACACCCGACTCGATTCTGAACCGCCCGGTGCATACCTCGGCGTATGTTCCGGCGATCGCTGCGGGCGCGAAGTCGGTCGCGTTCGGCGATTTCGGATACTACTGGATTGCCGACCGCCAGGGCCGTTCTTTCAAGCGCCTGAACGAGCTCTTCGCCACGACCGGTCAAGTCGGCTTTATGGCCACGCAGCGAGTGGATGGCAAGCTCATCCTACCGGAAGCAATCAAGGTCCTGCAGCAGAAGGCGTAATGGAGGAGCTTTATGGAAATCATTGAGACTCCGGCGGGGGACGTGACCCGCAATTGTAAGAACTACCTCACCGACGGTGGGGATCGGTTGGTGATTGGCGGTACTCTGGAGATACTGGATACCGCCACCGTCACTGGCCTGCAACCGGGCTACGCAACCGAACAGACAGCCGGCAGCATCTATCAGGCGACAAATCAAGCGGAGAGCGCCGCAACGACTATCTCCGACCTCACGAGCAATTTCAACGCTCTGCTGCAAAAGCTCAAGGATGCAGGGATCATGGCGGCAGACCAGCCGGGTTCAATGTGAGATGACGACGCTGCTAGCTAAGGTCAAAGCGAACCTGATCCTAGAACATGATGCCGACGATGAACTCCTCCAGCGTCTGATCGACGCTGCTGTTGCATATGCAGAGAGCTACCAGCACCTAACCGCTGGAACCTACGAAGTAGCGGGTATGCCGCCAACAACCGAGGCGGCGGTGATCATGCTGGCATCTCACTTTTACGAAAGCCGGGACGGCAGCACAGGCGGATTTTTTGCGGACAATGTTCAGGCGGGGCAGCAGGTATGGAACACGGTGAATACGCTGCTCCGCCTCGACCGTGATTGGAAGGTGGGTTCATGAGCTTTGGCAGAATGAACACGTTAATCTCCATCGCGTGGGAAGTGGTGACAAAGGACGCGGAGGGATTCGCGACAAAGACCGATCAGGTATTTGCATCAGTATTCGCGTACCGGGAAGGGCGGCACGGTTCTCAGAAATGGGTCAACCGCGCCGCCTTTTCGGAGGCAACGGACTTGTTCCGATTTCGTGTGATCCCGGGCTTGGTCGTAACCACCACGCATGTGATCCTTTGCGGTGATGGTCGCTTTGAAATCACATCCATCGAGGATGTGAAAGGACGGGGCATGTATCTTGAGGTGCTGGCAAAGAAGGTGACGCCGGATGGCTAAAGTAAAGATCGAAATGCCGGATGAGTTTCTGAATCAGATCGCTGGCATGGGTAACGCGCTCGACGCGGCGATTCCGAGAGCGCTCGCAGCGGGCGGCAAGGTTGTGTTGGATAAGATGAAATCGAATCTCCGGGCGGCGATCGGGCGTGGCACGAAGACAAAATCGCGCTCGACCGGCAAGCTTGCCGCGTCGCTTGGCGTATCGCCCGCGAAGCTGGATCGCGACGGAAATTTGAATGTAAAAGTCGGTTTTTCGGAAGGACGCGGCGACATCAGCAACGCTATGCTCGCGAACGTATTGGAATACGGAAAGCATGGCCAGCCACCGAAGCCGTTCCTAAAGCAGACCAAGTCATCGAGCCGGAAACCGTGTATCGAGGCGATGCAGCAGACGTTGAAGGAGGAACTAGATCTCCCGTGAGTATGTTGGAAGAACTGAATATAATCGTCGCGAGCGCCGGACTTCCTGTGGAGACCGGCGTTTTCTCTACCTCAGCGCCGGATGCGTATGTCGTAATCACGCCGATCTCAGAGCACTTCGAGTTGTTTTCGGACAATGCGCCGGGCATGAACATCGAGGAAGCACGGATGTCGCTCTTCTCAAAAGGAAACTATGGCGCGAAGAAACGGCAGCTCGTTCGGTTTCTGCTCTCGGCGGGGTTCTTAGTATCGGAACGGCGTTATATCGGGTTGGAAGAGGGCACGGGCTATCACCACTTTGCCATAGACGTGGCGAAGGAGTATTTGGAGGAAGAATAGATGGCAACCATCGGATTGGATAAACTCTACTACGCGAAGATTACCGAGGGAACGAACGGCGACGAGACCTACACCGCACCCGTTTCGCTTGCCAAGGCGATGTCCGCAGAATTGAAGATCGACATCAACGAAGCGACGCTCTACGCCGACGACGGCGCAGCCGAAGTGGTCAAGGAGTTTAAGAGCGGCACGCTCACGCTGGGCATCGACAACATCGGTTCGGCGGTTGCGAGCGATCTCACCGGATCGCAGATCGATGACAATAAAGTGCTCGTTTCCCAAAGCGAGAACGGCGGTCAACCGGTCGCAATCGGCTTCCGCGCAAAGAAGAGCAACGGCAAGTACCGTTACTTCTGGCTCTATCGAGTCGTGTTCGGCATTCCTGCAACGAATCTACAGACCAAGGGCGACAACATCACGTTTTCGACACCTTCGATCGAGGGTACAATCATCCGGCGCAACAAGCTGGATGGACAGGGCAAACACCCTTGGAAGGCGGAAGTAAACGAAGACGATACGAGCGTACCGGCGGCGACGATCTCGGGTTGGTACACACAGGTCTACGAGCCGACATTTGTGGCGGAGGGTTAACATGGAAAACGACAGAGGCGCGATGATCAAGATCGGCAATAGGGAATATGAAATGCTCCTGACCACCCGTGCGACCAAAGAGATCGCGAAGCGTTACGGTGGCTTGGAGCATCTCGGCGATAAGCTCATGAAAGCGGAGAACTTCGAGTTGGCGCTGGATGAAGTGGTGTGGCTGATTACGATGCTCGCAAATCAGAGCACGCTGGTGCACAATCTGCTTGAGCCGGACAGCAAGCGCGAACTTTTGACCGAAGAAGCGGTCGAACTGCTCACCACTCCTCTGGATCTCTCTGGCTATAAAGCTGCGATCATGGAAGCGATGGTCAAGGGGACGAAACGCTATGTCGAAAGCGAGGAGGAACACTCAAAAAACGTATTGGTCGGGCAAGCGACGAAGAGCTGTTTGCTCGACTGATCTTCTACGGAGTGACCCTGCTGGGACGATCGGAGCGCGAGGTATGGCTCATGCCACTTGGCGCTCTGCTCGACCAGTGGGAGATGTACAAAATGGTTAATGGAATGGTGAAAGGTATTACTAGAGAGACACTAGATCAGCTAATCCCGCAAGGGTTATAGCCACACTTTTCCATGTTAAAGAGTTCCAAGAAAAGTTGCGATCTCTTGAGCAAGCACAGCAACAGCAACAGCACTACCTAGCTTTCCAAAAAAGCTAAGAATAGCTTGGAAGCAAGTCTTTATTGTAGTTGGTCGATGTTTGGCCTTGGCGGCTTCAATACCTGTTGTGATTATATCTGCGAGTTCAGCCTTATCTTCTTCCGAAAAACCTAACGACGGAAGCTTCTGGCAGACACTCTCAAATAAATATTCTGCTCGTGCATAGTCTATTGTCGTCTCAAAAACTCCTTGCGTAGTCGTGGTAAGAGTCGAGTTTTCTACATTTCCACCAATATTTATATTGGTGAATACTCCGCACCCGCAACGTTGATCCATAAAATGACCTCCATCGGTGTTTTTATTTGATTATAAATTAAGCAACGACTGATGTAAATGAACAGAAATGTTCTGGCGAATATTGATGACAGTGTTTACATATTTATTACGCAGGTGAACATATGGGAAATAGCGACTTCGGACTCAAGATCGGGATTGAGGGCGAAAAAGAGTTTAAGAAAGCCCTCTCCGAGATCAACCAGTCGTTCAAGGTTCTTGGGAGCGAGATGAACCTCGTCACCTCTCAGTTCGAGAAGCAGGACAAATCGGTCGGCGCACTGACCGCCCGAAATCAAGTCCTGCGAAAAGAGATCGACGCTCAAAAAGATAAGGTCGAAACCCTTGAAGCCGCGTTGCAGAACGCGGCTTCTTCTTTTGGGGAAAACGATAAGCGCACTCAAGCGTGGCAGGTGCAGCTCAACAACGCCAAGGCAACTCTCAACGGGATGGAGCGCGAGCTTGGCTCGAACGAAATCGCACTGGAAAGCACTGCGAACGATCTGGACTCTGCCGGTAAGCAGGCAGATGAGTTCGGCGATGAGATCAAGCAGTCCGCCGATCAAGCCGACGACGCGGGCGGGCGATTCGACAAGTTCGGTTCGGTTGTGAAGGGTATTGGCGTCGCGCTTGGCGCGGCTATGGTGGCAATCGGAACGGCGGCGGTAGCGGCAGGCAAAGCGCTGATCGATATGACCGTCAACACTGCGGCATATGCCGACGAAATGTTGACCCAAAGCTCCATCACCGGCATGAGCGTCGAACGGCTACAGGCGTATTCCTACGCCGCCGACCTTGTGGATGTTTCACTCGATACGTTGACCGGCTCAATGGCGAAGAACGTCAAGTCTATGTCCAGCGCCGCTGGGGGCAGCGAGCAGTTTGCCAAGGCATATGACCGTCTCGGCGTATCGGTCACGAACGCGGACGGAACGCTTCGAGATAGTGAAGATGTTTACTGGGATGCCATCGACGCGCTCGGACAGGTATCAAACGAAACGGAACGCGACGCTTTGGCAATGCAGCTTTTTGGCAAAAGCGCGCAGGACCTCAATCCCCTTATTGCGCAGGGCAGCGAAGGCATCGCGGCACTGACCGATGAAGCCAAGCGTATGGGCGCGGTGCTGAGCGAAGACACGATTGCGAAGTTCGGCGCGTTTGACGATTCCGTGCAGCGGCTCAAGCAAGGAGCTCAAGCAGCGCAGCGGGTTATGGGAACGGTGCTGCTCCCGCAGTTGCAGACGCTCGCAGACGATGGTGTTTCCTTACTTGGGGACTTCACCTCTGGGCTTGCAGAAGCAGGCGGCGACTTTGACAAGATCACCGTCGTACTCGGCGAAACGGTCGGTGGGATAGCAAATCTGATTCTTGGAAGCCTGCCGCAGTTTGTGCAGGTGGGTATGAGCATCGTGAGCGCGATCGGCGGCGCGCTGGCGGCGAACCTGCCGACGCTGGTTTCAGCTGCGTCTGGCATCGTCATGACGCTTTTGCAGGGTGTGATCACAGCCCTTCCTGCGTTCACAGACGGCGCAGTCCAGCTGATTACTACGCTAGCGGAGGGAATCGTCGACAATCTTCCCGCACTGGTTGAAGCAGCGATTGAGATGATCGCTTCGATCGTGCAGGGGATTGGCGATTCTCTGCCGACGCTGATTCCGGCTATTATTGAAGCCGTTCTGCTGATCTGCGAAACCTTGCTCGACAACATGGATAAGCTCATGGCTGCGGCGTTCTCGATCGTGAAGGGCTTAGCGGAGGGCATCATCCGCGCGCTGCCGAAACTGATCGAAGCGCTGCCGAAGCTCATCACAGGGATCATCAACTTCTTCATGCAGAACCTGCCCATGCTTGTCATCATGGGCATCGAGCTGACGGTTCAGCTCGCGGCTGGCCTGATCAAGGCGCTCCCGCAGCTGATCGCTGCGCTGCCGCAGATCGTTTCCGCGATCCTAAACGGTTTTCGACAGTCGGTTTCTTCCGTAGTAGAGATCGGCAAGAACATCGTCAGCGGATTGTGGGAAGGCATCAAGAGCATGGCCTCGTGGCTCGCATCAAAGGTGCGCGACTTCTTCTCCAACATCGTGAAAAGCGCGAAGAAAGCGCTTGGAATTGCGTCGCCCTCCAAAGTGTTCGCTGGGATCGGCGAGAATATGGGCGAGGGCGTTGGCGTTGGATTCACCGACGCCATGGAAGACGTGAACAAGCAGATTCAGAGCGCGATCCCGACTAGCGTGGATGTGGGAGCAATCGACGTGCTGACCAACCTGCCGAACAGCATCGGTGTTGGCAGTACAAGCGACCTGCTGTCGCAGAAACTGGATGTCCTGATCGGCGAAGTTCGGCGGTATCTGCCGCAACTCGCCGGAATGCAGCTGGTCGCGGATACCGGAGCCACGATCGGCTGGCTCGCGCCTGCCATGGACGACGCACTCGGTGCGATCCGAAGACGAAAGGAGCGGTTAGTGTGAGCGATATCCGATTTGGAACCCAATGGGCGCACACGGATTACGGTATGATAGTCGCTCCCTACGCAATCCCCATGCCGGAGCCGCAGACAAACTATGTGGAGATCCCCGGGCGCGACGGCGCACTTGATCTGTCGGAAGCGTTCGGCGCGGTGCGATATGCCGACCGGATCATCCCTCTGACGCTCTATGTACGCACGCCTTTCGATGCGCAGATCTCTGTGTTCGCGGCGGATGTACACGGGCGGCGCATGAACGTGATCTTCGACCGTGACCCTACCTTCTATTACGACGCGCGGGTTACGGTAGAGGACGTCGAACGGCACGCTGGTTATTGTGAGCTGTCGCTTGAATGCCGCGCAAAGCCGTATAAACTGGAACAATTTGAAACGACGATCACGGTTCTTCCAACAGGCACCGCTTCCGTGACGCTGACGAACACGCGGATGCCGGTCGTTCCAACGATCACTGTATCCGCCGAGATGACGCTGGCGTATACGTTAAACGAGAAAGAATACACCGTAAATCTAGCGATGGGAACGCACATCATCCCATCGCTTGTGCTCATAGAGGGTGACACGGAGATTGCGATAACAGGGACTGGGCGAATCACGTTCACCTACCGGAAAGGAGCACTCTAATGTACCGAATACTGTGCGATTCCTACGTGCTCTACGATCCACGTTTGCCGGATTACTTCGTTTTCGAGCCAGAACTCACACAGAAGAAGAACGAGCCAGGCGTTCTGACGTTCAAGATACCCAAGGAGCACCCGCACTATGGCGTGCTGGAGAAGCTCAAAAGCCGCATCAAGGTCTATCGAGACAATACCCTGATCTGGATTGGGCGTGCGATAGAGGATGAGCGCGATCTGTATGAAAATCGCAAGTTGGTTGCAGAAGGGACACTGGAGTTTTTACTGGACAGTGTCCTTCGTCCATTTGTTATGGATGGTACAGCGGCTGAAGTATGGGCCTACATCCTGAACCAGCACAATTCGCAAGTCAACGAGAATCAGAGGATTGTTATAGGAAACTGCGATATTGCTGGTTCGGTCAGCATCGCGACAAAGGACTATCTTTCTGCATGGCAGACCCTGAAAACCAATCTGCTTGATACACTCGGCGGTTACCTGATCGTTCGATATAACGAGAACGAAAACCCGATTCTGGACTACCTTGCAGACGTGCCGGATACATCGACGCAGCGGATTGAATTCGGCGAGAACCTGATCGACCTTGTGATGAGCAAGAATGCGTCCGAGACCTATACCGCCTGCGTTCCGCTCGGAGCCGCGTTGCGGGATATCGACCCGGAATCAGAAAACGACACGCGGCTCACGATCGTGAGCGTGAACGAAGGGCAAGAATCACTAATAGATACTGCACTTGCTGCCGAGTACGGGGTAATATTCGCTCCGTCCGGATTGACTACATGGGATGAAGTCACGGATCCGACGATCCTCATGAACAAAGGCCATGATTGGTTGAGCGGGACTGGTGCGCGGTTCAAACAGACGATCAAACTATCAGCGGTCGATCTGCACAACGCCGACGCGAACGTGGAGTCTTTCCAATTCCTGGATAATGTGGTCGTTTCCTGTGGCTCGCTCTGCCCGGAAGAAACGTATGTGCTGTCAGAGCTCACGATTCCACTCAATAACCCGGCGAGCACGGGGATAGTGCTGGGCGATTCGCGCCCGTCTCTGATCGGTGAAGAGATCCTGCACAACACGTCGGTGAAGAACCGTATCGAGTCAATCGAATCGGATTACACCACGCATGGTGAAATCAAGGAGATCGTGCAGGAGCAGATAACACAAAACACGTCGATTCTGCAATCCGCGCAGCAGATCATTATGACCGCGCTGGAAGATTACGTCCGATCACAGGATTTCGTCGCGCTGCAGAATACGATTCAAACATCGTTCTCGATCATGGCGGGGACGATCGAAGCGAACTTCACAGAAACTGCAAGCCGAATCTCGACACTGAATGGTGAAACGTCGCAGCAGTTCGAGACGGTGCGCAGCTTCATCCGCCTGATCTCGTCCGGTATTGTGATCGGAAAGAGCACGTCGGCGATCAAGTTGAAGCTTGAGAACGATGTGCTGTATTTCTTTTCCGGCAGCGAGGACAGTGTGACCACAGATAGCGCGATCGCCTATTTTTCGTCCGGCAAGCTGTATGTCAACGATGTACAGGTGCTTTCTTCGCTGCGGATTGGCGGTTATGCCTGGGTGCCCGAGAGCGGCAACCTGAACTTCAAAAAGATCGCGGGGTGAGGAAATGGCAAACTGGCCATATGAGTCGATTCATGACGGATACATGATCGTCAACGGTTCGCTTTCCGGAACCGCAGCGAGCAAGGTTTCCTGCTGGCTGGAGTATAAGATCGTTTCGCAGTCTGTCGCCAACAACACATCTACCATCCGGTTCCATGTGTTTCTCGCGACCTCCGGGAACACCTCGCAGTTTGACGTTTACAGCAATAATGTCGATTCAAATTCCCGCGGCGCAATGAGCGTATCGGTTGATGGAAGCTCCGTGTACAACCGTATCGGGAGAGGTTTCGCGATCTCGCGGATTCCTTACCGCAATGAGTATATCACGCAGTATCAGGAACCATATGATACGGCGATGGGCTACCAGTACCTGATGATCCTAACCGATAACGCGAGCACAGAGAGCGAAGCGTATGGCGAATGTACGGTCACCCACAACTCGGATGGAACCAAGCAGATCACCCTGACTTTTACAGCGAACTGCACCTACTCCGCTTCAATCGGATCGGCAAACGGCAGCGTGGTCCTATCGTTCCCGGCAATCCCGCGTATTACGACGCCCATCATCTCAGCCGTCACGCTCGGCAGCGCGGCGACGATCACGCTGACGCCGGCGTCGAGCGCGTTTCTGCATACACTTCGGGCGAAGTTTGGCTCGCGCGCCGAGACGACAATCGCGGCGCAAACCTCGGCAACGAGCATTTCATGGACGCCGTCGCTCGACGAGGCCAACGCCGCGCCGAATGCAACGAGCGTCGGAGGGACTCTGTATTGTGACACTTACTCCAACGGGGTTCTTCTCGGCACAACACAGGTCAGCATTAACGCTGCGATTCCCGTTTCCGTCGTGCCGATGGGTTCGATTTGGTTCTCCGAGGCGGAGGGAGAATTGTCGACGCAATTCGGGTGCTTTGTTCAACGAAAGAGCAAATTAGGTGTCAGTATTTCTGCTTCGGGTATCTACGGTTCGTCGATTTCATCGATCTCGACCACGGTAAACGGAGCGACGTATTCGGGAAACTCCTTCACGACAAATGAATTAGCAACTGTAGGCACGAACACGATACGCACGACGATCACGGACAGCCGGGGTCGAACCACGGTGCTGACTGGAACGTTTGAGGTTGTGGCATATGATTCGCCCTCCGCCCAGTCAGTTTCGGTTTTTCGGTGCGACGCTGCGGGTAATGCGAGTAACACAGGAACATATTCCATGGTGGCGGTAACCGGCGCGATCTACTCTGTAAATAACAAGAACACCCGCGTACTCAAGATTGGGTATAAGCGCAAGAGCGAAACGTATTACACGGATACGACGTTCACGCTGTCGACGTATGCTGTCAACGGCAATTATCGCATCGGCGGAAGCCTATCGAACCAGTACACCTATGATATCCGAGTGACGCTCGGTGACTATTTCGGAGAGACGTATGGATACACCGACCTGAGCACAGCGGAAGTCATTCTATCCGTGCGCAGCACCGGCATGGGATTGGCGGTCGGGAAGGTCGCCGAAGAGGACAGCTTCGATGTCGGCTGGCCGGCGCGGTTTCGCGAAAACGTGCAGTTTGACGATGCAGTAACGTTTTCAAGCGTTCTGTGGCTTACGAACCTGATCTTCCCGGTAGGAAGCATTCGCATGACGGTTTCCGCCGCGGATGAAAGCGCATTCCTTGGAGGCACCTGGGTGCGCTGGGGAATGGGCCGCGTGCCTGTGGGTGTGAATACCTCGGACACCAACTTTAACACCGTGGAGAAGACAGGCGGCGCGAACACGCACACGCTTGCGACAGCAGAATTGCCATCGCACAACCACTCGTTTAGCGGATCAGTGACGGTCAACGCCAACGGTGCGCATACCCATCAAGCATCGGCGGGATCCTATAAGGTCGGAAGCGGGTCTGCATCTACTTATTACTACATGACCAACGGTGGATCAACGAGCGGACAGACGACCGGTTCCGGCGGGTCGCATGACCATACGGGTTCCGTTTCTGGCTCGGTTGGCAGTAACGGCAGCGGCGTAGCGCACAACAACCTGCAGCCCTACATCACCTGTTATTTCTGGAAGAGGACGGCATAGGGTAACAGATAAATTGATAGGGCGCTCCTCTCGAAGCGCCCTGTTTTTGCATGGTCAATGTAATGAATAAAAGGAAGGAAAGAAAAGTTCAACGCATTAAGACCATGCAAATCCCACACTGGAAGCGTAACAGACATTTATGAGCAGAGCAATAGCAAACCATGACGGACTTGAAAAAATTAAACCACGGCAGGAGGAAACGGATGGAATACACACGCAACTTGAGAAAAGGCACGTCCGGCGAGGATGTGCTTTTTTGTAAGCAAAAGCTCTTGGAACTAGGCTTCTATGGCGACCATATCACGACAGTGACCAGGAAAACGTTCGGCGCAGACACGCTGGAGGCTGTAAAGCGATTCCAGGCCCAAGCCGCTCTGACTGTCGATGGAGTGATCGGAAAGGAAACGTGGGCGGCTCTGATTGACGGCACGATTACGGAGACGGAGCCGATCACGAAACCGGTTGTAACAGATAAGGCAAAGACGATCTGTGCGCTGGCGCTGACTAGGATTGGCGACCTGTATGTCTGGGGCGCATCCGCTTTAACCGATCTTTCTGACAACAAGATCAAGGTAATGGACGAAGAGTTTGCGCGTGCGATCACCTTCCGCGACGGCCAGTACAAGGCTGGCTTTGCCAGCCTCATGGCACATGACTGCTCTGGCTTTCTTTCCTGGCTCATGCGTGAGGCTGGCATTTGGGACGATCGCAAAAATTGCGACGGACTCTGGGCGCTTTGTGATGCCGTTTCGCGCAATGAGCTGATTGCTGGTGACTTTCTGTTCCGAAACAGCACCACGAATGCTAACGACGAAACGCATGTCGGCCTTTATCTCGGCCGCGGTATGGTGATCCACGCAAGAGGTCGCGACGTCGGCGTCGTAGTAGAGGGGATCAATCAGGGAGGCAGCGGTTATTGGCACAAGTGCGGCCGCTGCAAGCTTCTATATAAATAGAACGGGGAGGAACGAATTTGGAATTCATCGGTGAAATCATATCGGGCGTGTTCGCACTTCTAGTCGTTTGGCTACAAGTGCGTATGACGCGCGACCGAAAACAAACAGAAAAGCGCGCCGCAATTCGCGCAAAAGAATCGAAACTCGCCATGAAGATGCAGGACGCAAGCCTATCACTCTCTTTGGCAACTTGTATCGCCGTAGAGCGTGGTGAAACCAACGGCGAGATGAAGACTGCGCGCGAAAAAGCGAAGACCGCGCAAGAGGAATACGAAGATTTTGTCCACGAGCTTGCTTCAGAACAAGCTACATCTATATAAAAGAAGGAGAAAACACAACATGAAAAAGAAACTGATTCTGGTCCTTATCGTTCTACTGATGCTCGTGTTACCCGTCACCGCGCTGGCGGACACCGGCGGAACTGCAGACGCTACCGTCGCCCAAATCCTGATAGAGAATGCCGTGAACATTGCAGCGGCATTTTTTATTTCCCTGATCGGCGTGTTCGGCGCATGGCTGACCGCAAAGCTTGGCAAGTCAACGCAACTCGATACTGTGAATCGTGCGCAGCAGGAGCTGATTAAGCTCGCGCAGATCACGGTCGGCGAATTGAAACAAACGGTCGTGGAAGGCATGAAGGCCGCGAGTAAGGACGGCAAGTTGACCAAGGATGAGATCGCGCAACTCGGACAACTGCTCTACGAGAAAACCACCGCAAAACTCTCTGCTTCAGCGATGGACGTGCTGACCGCCGCCCAGGTTGACATTTCCGCGCTTATCACAGGTGCGGCGGAGCATTTGATTGGTCAGATGAAGGCGGATTGAATCTGAGATTAACGAACAGAAACGAAATTTTATACCCGCGAAACGGTTTAGCGCCGTCTCGCGGGTATTTTTTTGTTTATACCGCCCGATCCTGCCGTTTCTGTGGCCGTATATTGAGAACGATGCGTTCGTTTTCAGAAAGGTGTCAGCATGGTACAGAACGAAATCGAAGAGATCGTCCGCCTGCAGCGCCGCGGATTTGGATATAAGTTGATAGCACAGATGACCAAACTGCCGCAAAACACGGTCAAGTCATATTGCCGTAGACATCCGATTGTCTGCGCGGAAGTTGAGGATACACTCCGTTGCAGGCAATGCGGGAAGCCAGTGGAACAGACGCCGCACAGGAAGCGGAAGCTGTTCTGCTCAGACGCTTGCCGGATGGCGTGGTGGAACTCACATCCCGAACGGGTCAAGCGGGGATCCTATCATACCGCGATGTGTGCTTCATGCGGCCGCTCGTTTGAATACTATGGCGGCGCAAACCGCAAGTTCTGTTCTCGCGCGTGTTATGCGGCATACAGAAGACGGAAGGTGCGATAATGGGCGACGATCATCTGAAACGCGTGAGCGCATATCTTCTGGCGATGACGACCGCCGATCATTTGCATCGGGATGGGATCATTACGAATGAGGATTATCAACGGATAGAACCCTTGATTTTAGCTAAATATGGACTCTTTTCTCGCAGTATTTACCGCCGAATTGACTGGATAAACAGCCGTCACAGAGGTAATATAACACCTACAAAAAGGAGGTGATTATATGGAAAGAGCAGTGGAACAGGTGCGGTTTTACAAGCGCCCGCTAACAAAGTTGAAGCGCGTCGCCGCTTATGCCAGAGTGTCTTCAGGCAAGGACGCTATGCTGCATTCACTTTCGGCTCAGGTCAGTTATTACAGCGACCTTATTCAAAAGCGGCGCGACTGGCTCTACTGCGGCGTATATGCGGATGAAGCGATGACCGGCACAAAAGATGACCGTGCGAACTTTCAGCAGATGCTGGATGACTGCCGGGCTGGAGAGATAGACTTTATACTCACAAAGTCCATTTCCCGATTTGCACGGAACACGGTGTCGCTCCTGCAGATCGTGCGCGAACTGAAGGACATGGGAGTCGATGTTTTCTTTGAGGAGCAGAACATCCATACAATGAGCGCGGACGGCGAACTCATGCTGACAATTCTCGCATCATACGCCCAGGAAGAAAGCCTTTCAGTTTCCGAAAACTGCAAATGGTACTGGCGACAGCGAATGAAGCAAGGCAACATGGTCGGGCTGCGCCGGATGTTCGGTTACAACATCGTTAGCGGCGTCATTACGGTAAACCCAGTAGAAGCCGCGATCGTAAAAAGCATATTCGACCAGTACGTTTCCGGCGGCTCGACCGTCGGCATTGCTCGAGCGCTGGAAGCAGGCGGCGTACCGACGGTTTCGGGCGGTAAGTGGAACGACTCACGGGTGCGAGATATTCTCAAGAACGAGAAGTATATAGGCAACGCGCTCCTGCAAAAGAAGTATGTCGCCGATCATCTGTCAAAGAGGCTGGTTCGCAATCACGGCGAACTCACGCAGTACTATGTCGAAGGAACGCACGACGCGATCATAGACCCTGATACCTATGAACTGGCGCAACGCCGCATTGCGCAAAACACCGAAAAATGCAATATCAAAAAGCCTACCACCGCGCGGTATCTTTTCTCCGGCAAGATCGTTTGCGGAAATTGCGGTAAGCATTTCGGCAGAAAAACAACTCATGGACGGGTGTCATGGATATGCATGACCTTCCAGTTCGAGGGAAAAAGTGCCTGCCCAGCCAAGCAGATACCCGAACCCACGCTGATGACAGTCTGTTGTGATGTGTTGGACATCGCGCAATTTGACGAACGGGTCTTCACCAAAAGAATATCCGGTATACAGGTCACGGCGCCGAACGAACTCCTCTTTCTCTTCGCTGATGGTCATACGGAGACGAGAGTTTGGAGAGACCGTTCGCGCCGCGATAGCTGGACGGATGAAATGAAAGAAGAGGCAAGGCAGCGAGCAACAAAGAAACGGAGGGATTTACGCGATGAGCAATAGGGCGGTAACGGTCATTCCACCTACGATTAGCCCTTTGGCACGGATGCCTTTGGCACCGACGGCAAAGCGGCGCGTGGCTGGTTATGCCCGGGTTTCCACCGACAGCAAGGAACAGATGACCAGCTATAAAACGCAGGTGGACTACTATACGCGCTACATTCAAGAACAGCCTGACTGGGAGTTCGCCGGTGTGTATACCGATGAGGGAATCTCGGCGGTCAACACGAAGAAGCGCGACGGGTTCAATCAGATGGTGCGCGATGCGCTGAACGGAAAAATCGACCTTATTGTCACAAAAAGCGTCAGTCGCTTCGCGCGGAATACGGTCGACAGTTTGGTGACCGTCCGTAAGCTCAAAGAAAAGGGCGTCGAGGTTTACTTTGAGAAAGAAAACATCTATACGCTTGACAGTAAAGGCGAATTGCTTATTACGATCATGTCTTCGCTAGCGCAGGAAGAGAGCCGATCAATTTCGGAGAATGTCACATGGGGTCAGCGGAAACGGTTTGCGGATGGGAAAGTCAGCGTAGCATACAAACAATTCCTCGGATACGAAAAGGGCGAAGATGACATACCGCGGATCGTCGAGAAAGAAGCTGTGATCGTGCAGCGGATTTACGCGCTTTTCATGGCTGGTAAAACGCCGGGCGGCATAGCCCGACTGCTGACAGCGGAAGGCATACCGACTCCCGCCGGGAAAGAGCAATGGCGCTCATCCACGGTCGAGAGTATTCTGACGAACGAAAAGTACAAGGGCGCAGCCCTTTTGCAAAAGAAGTTCACGGTCGACTTTCTGCTAAAAAAGATGAAGCCCAATGAGGGCGAGGTTCCGCAGTATTATATAGAGAAAAGCCACGAACCGATTATTGACCCCGTAGAGTTTGAACTGGTGCAGGCTGAGTTCGTCCGGCGTAAGGCTATCGGATACAGTTACAGCGGGAACAGCATATTAGCGTCTCGGATCGTTTGCGGTGACTGCGGCGCCTACTTCGGTTCCAAGGTATGGAACTCTACCAGCAAATACCGCAGAACGATATGGCAATGCAACGCGAAGTTCCAAAATGATCGGCGTTGCTCGACACCCCATTTGGATGAGGAAGAGATCAAGGCGCGGTTCGTAACGGCATACAATAAACTTACGGTTGACAAAACGCAACTTCTTGATGACTGCCGCATTATGCAGACCGCTCTTTCGGATTGCTCGGCTCTTGATGCGGATATACCCGACCTGCAGGAAGAACTGGATGTGGTAGCCGGACTGATAAGAAAGTGTGTTGAGGAAAACAGCCGCGATGCGCAGAACCAGTCAGAGTATGGAACGCGCTACAACAGCTACGTTGAACGATATGAAGTCGCGCAAAACAAGCTGGAAGATCTGCAGCGCGAGCACGCACTACGGCAGGCAAAAGCGGATGCTATCGGCGCATTCATGTTTGCCATTAGCGAGCAGGACGTCTTAACAGACTTTGATGCGAGATTATGGACAGCCACCATAAGCTCTGTCACGGTGCATTCGGACGGACGGATGGCATTTCACTTTTTGACAGGAGCCGAGATTGAAGTGTAGTATATAAAACCGCGTATGAAAATCTGGGTGCAATAACATTCTGATTTACGCTAAAGCTCATAACAATCATACGAAGAACTACGAGTATGGATTGTGAATCTAAACGAAATATACTATAATTCTTTTATCATTCATTTCATTAAAACATTGATTCTTTTCAGGAACGCCAAGAGAAAACCAAAGCAAAGCAAAAACAAATCTAGTACTGAGATGTATTGCGAGAAGGGGGATTTATGTCTAACAAAACAGCTTCATTATTGCACGGGTTTGCAGGCCTATTCTATATTTTAGCAGCACTGGGCGTTTTCTTTTTAACGATCATTGCATTTACAGCAGGAAAATTTTTATATTTCGCTATAGGCTTCGGCAGTGGGCTCGTAACTACTTGGCTAGGGCTAGTTCTTGATGGACTGCATGTTATTGCTATTAACACGGAACGCTCGGCTAGGGCTGCTGAAAGCAATAAAGATACTGCCGATAAGAATGTATTCCCAACTGTCTCTGATGAGCTACCAGAGCTATAAGGAGAACGTGATGGTTGAACGTTATAAACAATTATTAAAAACCGGCATGCAGTATCAGGTGAACTGTCCAGTCGTACTTGCTGCTTCAGCACTTTTATTAGATACGCAAACGCAACACGTTTTTGCTCAGCTCAAATTGGAAAGCATAGTCAGGAATCCAATCTCTGCGGTATGTGTAACCTTGGAGTGTTTCGATCCTGCAGGTTCTACCGCTATATGCCGCGAAGAATTCTGGTATCGAGATTTATCAGTAGGGTTCTCTGATCAATTTGGTCAAAAAACGGCAATCCCGATATCACAAGATGCAGTTCGCTCATTTGCTGTACATATAAAAACAATCGTGTTTTCGAATGCAGATACTTGGGAAGCTCCTGAGCCAAAGCAGCGCATGCAAATCACACCAAGCATAGAACACCTCGATGCTCTATTAGGTGCAGAGTTAGCAGAACAATATGTTCGCGAATGTAAAAAACTATCAAAGTGGAATATAGCGTATGCACCAAAGAAACATGGTGATTTGGTTTTTTGTGCTTGCGGCGCTTTATATACCAAAGAAGAATCAGAATGTCCACATTGCGGAATCGCGTTTGACAAGTATGAGCAGCTGACTGATGAATTCACGTTAAAGGAGCGACTCGTAGCGTATCAAGAAGAGCGACGAATTGCAGCGGAGAAGGCAAAAGAGCTGCAGCGCATTGCGGCAGCGGAAAATAGTGAGAAACGAAAACGTATTAAAAAGAGACTTGCTATAATATTGCCAACTGTTACTGTTGGCTTAATTCTAGTCATTCTAACGATAAAAGTCATTATACCAGCTGGTCATTATCAAAATGGCATGGAACTGTTGGCTGCTGGTGATTACGAAAACGCGATCATAGAGTTTACAAAAGCAAATAATTATAAAGATTCGTCAGAAAGTATTC
>Ga0209066_10002788_pt1 | contig 20735 bp, 17 predicted proteins | sample All_14_2_FD_187198 | JGI IMG/M metagenome (GOLD analysis project Ga0209066, IMG submission 187198) | Freshwater microbial communities in response to fracking from Pennsylvania, USA - Allegheny Zone_MetaG_DW_15 (SPAdes) (version 2) ... | reverse complement strand
TTTCCAGCGTTTTTCACTGGAGATGAGTGACCATGAGCACCCCCGCCGCACCTGCTGCCGCATCCGTCAATGCCCCCGCCGCCGCCCACGGCCGTCTGGAACACCTGCCGGTGTCGATGTTTTCGATCGTCATGGGGCTGGCCGGCACCACCATCGCACTGGAAAAAGCCGAGCAGCGATGGGGCTGGTCGGTGTCTCCCAGTGCGGTGTTGCTGGCCCTCACCGCGCTGGTGTTTGCCGCCATCAGCCTGGCTTACCTGGCCAAGTTCGTGCTGCACCGCCAGCATGTGGTGGCCGAGTTCAACCATCCGATTCGGCTGAGCTTTTTCCCGGCCATGTCGATTGGTTTGCTGCTGCTGGCCATTGCCTTCATGCGCCACGCGCCCGGTGTGTCGCTGGTTTTGTGGGCGGTGGGCGCTGCGGTGCAACTGCTGTTCACGCTGGCCGTCCTGTCGGCCTGGATGCACCACGACAAGTTTCAGGTGCAACACAGCAACCCGGCCTGGTTCATCCCGATTGTGGGCAACATCCTGGTGCCGGTGGCCGGGGTGCCGCTGGGTTACCAGGAGGTGTCGTGGTTCTCCTTCAGCGTCGGGCTGATGATGTGGACACCGCTGCTGGCGGTGCTGTTGAACCGGTTCTTCTTTCATCCGATGCTGCCTGCCAAACTGCTGCCCACGCTGTTCATCCTGATCGCGCCACCCGCGGTGGGTTGTCTCTCCTGGGTCAAGCTGCACAACGGGGTGGTGGATGATGTGGCGCGTATCCTGTATTACTTTGGCCTGTTCATCACCTTGCTGCTGCTGTCGCAGGCCCGGCACTTCTGGAAGCTGGCCTTTGCCCTGCCGTGGTGGGCCTACACCTTCCCCGTGGCGGCCATGACCCTGGCCACGTCGGTCATGCTGGAGCAGGTCGGCGGCGGCTTTTTTGCCGCGCTGTTTGTGGTGCTGTTGACGGCGCTGGTGCTGCTGGTGACGCTGATCAGCGTTCGCACCGTGATCGCCATGCAACGCGGCCAGATTTGCGTGCCCGAATAAGGCCACTGTGCCGCCGTCGCCAGCCCCGGTGGCGTCATCCATCGTGACAGTTGCCTGCCGCTGATGGATAGAAGCGGGGCTTATCGCGCCTGAAAGCAGCCGCCAAAACCTACCTGATGGGCGCCTAAGTCAATAGAATTGAAAGTTGCCTGCGGTAGGGACGCAGCGACAGGGTGTAGTGAAACCATGAAGGGCCAACACATGACAGACTTTGACGAATCCTCGTTCGGCTCACGCAACGAGCGTGACCCCCGACTTGTCAGCCACTTGACACGCAACACCTTCGCCATGGTGCTCGCCGGCGGGCGCGGCAGCCGCCTGCGAGAACTGACCGACTGGCGCTCCAAGCCCGCGGTGCCCTTTGGCGGCAAGTTCCGCATCATCGATTTCACCCTGTCCAACTGTGTCAACTCAGGCGTGCGCCGCGTGGGTGTGGCCACCCAGTACAAGTCACAAAGCCTGATCCGGCACCTGCAGCTGGGCTGGAGTTTTCTGGATGGCCGTCTGGGCGAGTTCATCGAGATCATGCCCGCGCAGCAGCAGGTGGATGAATCCCATTGGTACCAAGGCACGGCGGACGCGGTGTTCCAGAACCTGCGCGAAATCCGCCACGCCAACCCGGAATATGTGCTGATCCTCTCGGGCGATCACATCTACCGCATGGACTACGGCCGCCTGCTGCTCGGCCACGTCGAGAGCAAGGCCGACATGACCGTGGCCTGTATCGAGGTGCCCCTCAAGGACGCCAGCGAATTTGGTGTGATGGCGGTCAACGACGAGGGTCGCGTGGTGGAGTTCCAGGAAAAACCTGCCAACCCGCCGCCCATGCCCGGCAACCCGGACATGGCGCTGGCCAGCATGGGGGTGTATGTGTTCAACGCCCGCTTCCTGTTCGAGCAGCTCAACCGCGACGCCGACGACCCCAAGTCCAACCACGATTTCGGCAAGAACATCATCCCGCACTGCGTCAAACGCTACCGCACCTTTGCGCAAAACTTCTCCGAGAGTTGTGTGCAAGAGCCCGGCAAACCGCCGTATTGGCGCGATGTGGGCACGCTGGACGCCTATTGGTCCGCCAACATGGACCTGGTGGAAGTCACCCCCGACCTGAACCTGTACGACGAGAACTGGCCCATCTGGACCTGGCAAGAGCAGCGTCCGCCGGCCAAGTTTGTGTTTGATGACGAAACCCGGCGCGGCAGCGCGGTGGACTCCACCGTGTCAGGCGGCTGCATCATCAGCGGGGCCACGGTGCGCCACTCCATGCTGTTCTCAGGGGTGCACGTGCACAGCTACTCGCTGGTGGAAGACTCGGTGGTCCTGCCCAATGTGCAGATTGATCGCCACTGCATTGTCAAGAAATGCATTCTGGACCGGGGCTGCCACCTGCCCGAAGGCACCCAGATTGGCGTCGACCACGAAGCGGACCGTAAACGCTTTCACGTGACTGAGACCGGCATCACGCTGGTCACACCCGCCATGCTGGGCCAACTGAAAGACAGCATCCGCTGACACCCACCAAGAGACCAGCGCCCAACTGGCGCGGGTCCAGCCCCATGAAAAAAGGCCCGACTGCCATGCAGCCGGGCCTTTTCATTGGGTGTGACCAGAATTACTTGGCGACCACGCGCACCATTTCCAGGCACTTGTTGGAATAACCCCATTCGTTGTCGTACCAGGCCACCAGTTTCACGAAGGTGCCGTCCAGCGCGATGGAAGCGTCAGCGTCAAACACGCTGGTGCGGGTTTCGCCGCGGAAGTCGGTGGCCACTACTTTTTCATCCGTGTAACCCAGCACGCCCTTCATGGCACCTTCGCTTTGTGCCTTGATTTCGGCACAGATTTCGGCCATGGTGGCGCTGGTGTTGAGTTCAACGGTCAGGTCAACCACGCTCACGTCACTGGTGGGCACGCGGAAAGACATGCCGGTGAGCTTCTTGTTCAGTTCAGGAATGACCACACCCACGGCCTTGGCAGCGCCAGTGCTGGAAGGAATGATGTTTTCCAGAATGCCGCGGCCGCCGCGCCAGTCTTTGTTGGACGGGCCATCCACGGTTTTTTGCGTGGCAGTCGCTGCGTGCACGGTGGTCATCAGGCCGCGCTTGATGCCAAACTTGTCGTGGATCACCTTGGCCAGCGGGGCCAGGCAGTTGGTGGTGCACGATGCGTTGGAGATGATGGCTTGACCGGCATAGGTCTTGTCATTCACGCCAAACACAAACATCGGGGTGTCGTCTTTGGACGGTGCCGAGAAGATAACCTTCTTCGCGCCCGCTGCCAGGTGTTTCTCGCCGCCGGCCTTGTCCAGGAAAATACCGGTGGATTCGATCACGATGTCGGCGCCGACTTCGTTCCACTTCAGGTTGGCCGGGTCTTTTTCTTGCGTCAGGCGGATTTTTTTGCCGTTGACGATCAGCGTGTTGCCGTCGACCGACACGTCGCCCTTGAAACGGCCATGCACCGAGTCGTATTGCAGCATGTACGCCAGGTAGTTGGGCTCCAGCAGGTCGTTGATGGCGACCACTTCAATGTCGTCGAAGCTCTGCAGGGCGGAACGCAACACGTTGCGGCCAATGCGGCCAAAGCCGTTGATACCAATCTTGATCGTCATACTTTTTCTCCGGGAGTTAATTAAAACCAACCTGTGGCTTGCTCGGCGTTCAGAACCGGCGCGGTCATGTTTCAAGCGGGTCAGCGCCTATTTTACCGATCACCAGCACGGCTGGGAACATGCCGGTAACACGCCCGCCTGACGCGCACCCGACAGCACCGGCGGGCCGGGCCGTGGGCTATGCTTACGGCCCCGCCAGCAACCACAAGCCCCTGCCATGAGCCTGCTTTTTTCGCCCTTGCATCTGCCCTCGCCACGCGGTGGCCTCACCCTGCCCAACCGCCTGGTGGTGGCGCCGATGTGCCAGTACCAGGCCGTCAAGGGTTGCGCCACCGACTGGCACCTGATGCATTGGGGCAACCTGCTCAACAGCGGCGCGGCGATGTTCACCATCGAAGCCACCGCCGTGCTGCCAGAAGGTCGCATCACCCCGGCGTGCCTGGGGTTATGGGATGACGCCACCGAGGCCGCGCTGGCCGACCACCTGCACCGCGCCCGCGCGCTGGCGCCCCACTCCGCGGTGTGTATCCAGCTGGCCCACGCGGGGCGCAAGGCGTCGAGTGCCGTGCCTTGGGAGGGCGGGCAACTGCTGTCACCGGAACAAGGTGGCTGGTCCACCGTGGCGCCCTCTGCCTTGCCCCATTCACCTACCGAGGCAGCCCCGACCGAGATCAGCGCGGCTGAGCTGGTGCGCATCCGCGACGCGTTTGTGTCTGCCGCGCAGCGCGCCCAACGCATCGGCGTGGACGCGATTGAACTACACGGTGCCCATGGCTATTTGTTGCACCAGTTTCTGTCGCCGCTGGCGAACCAGCGCAGCGATGCGTATGGCGGCTCATTCGAGAACCGCATCCGCTTTCCGCTGGAAGTGTTCCAGGCGGTGCGCGCGGCCTACGACGGCGTGTTGGGTCTGCGCCTGTCGGCCTCTGACTGGGTGGACGGCGGCTGGGACTTATCCCAAAGTGAAGCCTTCTGCCAGCAGCTCAAGGCGGCGGGCTGCGACTTCATCCACGTCTCGTCGGGCGGTGTGTCACCCTTGCAAAAGATCACGCTGGGTGCAGGCTACCAGGTGCCGTTGGCCAAAAGCATTCGCGCCAGCAGCGGCATGGTGACCACCGCTGTGGGCTTGATCACCGAACCGGCCCAGGCCGAAGCCATTTTGCAGGCCGGTGACGCCGATCTGGTGGCGCTGGCACGGGCCTTCTTGTACGAGCCGCGCTGGGGCTGGCATGCAGCAGCCGCGCTGGGCGGTACGGTAGAGGCCTTCCCGTCGTATTGGCGCTGCCTGCCACGCGCAGCGCAGACGGTGTTTGGCCAAGTGTCAGTGGGTATGCGCTAACTGTTTGAGCACCTGCATACCGTCGCGGCCCTGTCACAAAAGTTTCATGCTGGGCGGGAACACTCGCTGGGTTATTCCATCAACCTACGAGGCCCCGACCGTGAACCAACCAACCCTGCGCCCCAACGACCTCTTCAACGAAGAAGACTCCAACACCTCCAGCAACCCGCATATTGATGCGGTGGTCAGCGCACGGCTGAGCCGTCGCAGCATGTTGCTCAGTGGTGTGGGTGCTGCCGGTGGCGCCCTGCTGGGTGGTATCGGTTTGAGCGGCTGCGCCACCTCGGCCACCGCTGGTGCTGGCGCTGCGGGTGCTGCTGCGCTGTCTGCCCCCCTGAACACGCTGGGTTTTGCGGCCGTGGGCAAAAGCCTGGCTGATACTGTGACGGTGGCCGATGGCTACCAGACCCAGGTGCTCTACGCGCTGGGCGACCCGCTCACCGCCAGCACACCCGCTTACAAGAACGACGGCACCGACACCGACTTTGACAAACGCGCCGGTGACCACCATGACGGCATGGAATGGTTTGGCCTGGATGCCAACGGCAAGCCTTCTGCCTCCAGCACCCAGCGCGCGTTGTTGGCCATCAACCACGAGGCCACCACCGACGAAAAACTCAGCTCCTTCTTCCTGCACGCCAATGGCGGCACCTCCAAGCTGCCGCGTCCGGCCAGCGAGGTGGACAAAGAGCTGGCCATCCACGGTGTCTCGGTGGTGGAAATTGAAGCCAAGGGCAACCAGTGGGCTTACAAGGCGGGCTCCCCGTTCAACCGCCGCGTCACCACCCTGACCGACGTCCTGGTCCACGGCCCGGCCAAGGGCAGTGAACATCTGGTCACCAAATTCAGCCCGGACGGCACCCGCGCGCGCGGCACGCTCAACAACTGCGGCACCGGCAAAACCCCCTGGAACACCTTTGTGTCGGGCGAAGAAAACTGGGCCGGTTACTTTTATCGTGATGCCAAGGACGACGATCGCCGTGGCAAGAAAAACCCGCAAGTGGCAGCTTTGAACCGTTATGGCCGCAAAGCCGGCGCTGCCAGCCGCCATGGCTGGGAGAGCGCGGGCGCAGGGGATGCTTATGTGCGCTGGAACAACGGCGCCCTGGCGTCTGATGCCAAAAGCGACTACCGCAACGAGATGAACACCTTTGGTTATGTGGTGGAAATGGACGCCTACAACCCCAAGCTGGCCGTTCGCAAGCGCACCGGTCTGGGCCGTTTTGCCCATGAAAGTGTGAGTTTTGCCAAGCCCGTGCCCGGCCAGCCGATCGTGGCCTACATGGGTGACGACTCGCGTGGTGAATACATGTACAAGTTTGTCTCAAGCGCCAAATGGGACGCTGCCGACGCACACAGCACCAACCCGCTGGACGTGGGTGACAAATACCTGGACAAAGGCACGCTGTATGCAGCCAGTTTCAAGGCAGACGGCACCGGCCAATGGCTGGAGCTGTCGATGGCCAACCCGATTGTGGCTGCCAACCCCGACTTTGCCTTCAAGTCCGATGCCGACATTGCCATCTTCACCCGCCTGGCCGCCGATGCGGTCAACGCCACCAAGATGGATCGCCCGGAATGGGGCGGTGTGAACCCACGCACCGGCGACTTCTACATGACGCTGACCAACAACAGCAACCGCACGGTGGACGGTGAGATGGGTGTGGATGCCGCCAACCCGCGCACCTACACCGACCTCAAAGCGGGCAAAGAGCAAAAAGGCAATGTCAACGGCCACATCATCCGCGTGGCACAAGCCAACCCGGCTGACACCAAATTCACCTGGGACATCTACCTGTTTGCCTCGGAAGCCGATGCCGACAAAACCCGTGTCAACCTGTCGAACCTGACGGATGACAACGACCTGTCGGCACCCGATGGCCTGGTGTTCAGCCCGTCCACCGGCGTGTGCTGGATCCAGACCGACGACGGTGCCATGACCGACAAGACCAACTGCATGTTGCTGGCGGCCATTCCCGGCAAGGTGGGTGACGGCAGCAGCAAAACGCTCAGCTACAAACGCGAGGACGGCAGCGAGAAACAGGTCACCACCCCGATGGGCAAGGCGCAATCGGCTGACATCCTCAAGCGCTTTTTGGTGGGCCCGGTCAACTGCGAGATCACCGGTTTGTGCGAGTCACCCGATGGCCGTGCGATGTTCATCAACATCCAGCACCCCGGTGAACTCACCCCGATGGCCGACATTGGCAACCCTGCCAAATACACCAGCCACTGGCCAGCCAACGCAGGTTACGGCGCCGGTCAACGCCCCCGCTCCGCCACCATCGTCATCACCAAAAAAGACGGTGGTGTGATCGGTAGCTGAGGCGAACGGCCTCCATGCGGATGCGCCAGCAGCTGTTGGCCAGCTGGCGCCTGATGCGGCTCGGCGGCCACCTGATGGGTGGTCTGGCCACGCTGCGCTGGCGCTTTCCGGGCTGGTCCGCCACCCGGCAACAAGAGGAAACTCAAGCCTGGGCCCTTGCTGCGCTTGGACTTTTAGCTATTGATTTAAAAGTATCTGGCGCGCCGCCCGCAACCGGCCCGGCACTGCGGGTGTCCAACCATGTGTCGTGGCTGGACATTCTGGTGCTGCAGGCCACCAGCCCGAGCCGCTTTGTGGCCAAGGCCGAGGTGCGCCAGTGGCCGCTGATGGGGCGGCTGGCCGCCAAGGCCGGCACACTGTTCATCAGCCGCGAGTCACCCCGTGACGCACTGCGGGTGGTGCACCAGATGGCCGAGCACCTCCAAGCCGGTGAGGTGTTGACTATCTTCCCCGAAGGCACCACCAGCAACGGGCAGCAGGTGCTGCCGTTTCACGCGAATTTGTTCCAGGCGGCGGTGTCCGCCAAGGCGCCAGTGCAAGCGCTGGCGCTGCAGTTTGTGGAGCGCGCCAGTGGCCAGGTCAGCCTGGCACCAATCTACATTGATGAAGACACGCTGTTGCAGTCGATGTGGCGCACGGTGCGCCATCCGGGTTTGCGGGCAGAGGTGCGGCTGGGGCCGGTGCAGCCGCCTTTGGGGCGGGACCGCAGGGCGCTCTCCCAGGACACCCGCGCCGCTGTGGATAACCTGCGTTGTCTGGTGTGAGCTGAGCGCGCGCCAGCGGCGAGGGGCGCCTGAACGCGGCGCCCCGTCAACAAAAGACTCAGTTGCCCAGAAAATGCTTGCGATAGCGCATCGGTAAATCCTGGATGCGCATCAACATTGGCAGGTCGGCGGTGTTGAAGTCCGGGTCCCAGGCTGGCGCGCCGAGCACCTTGGCGCCCAGGCGCAGGTAGCCTTTGATCAGCGCGGGTGGCTCCACCAGCAGTTGGTCATTGAGCTGCTCCACCGGCAGCGGCAGGCGCGGGCGCACGTGATAGTCAATCGGCGCCATGTGGGTGGCCTGCAGCTGGCGCCAGATGCTGGCCGCCACGTCACCACTGACCACACCGTTGTGCAGCATCGGGATGCTGGCGCAACCGACCATGGTGTCAAGCTGGTTGCGCACCATGAACTCGGCCAGTGCACCCCACAGCGCCATGATCACACCACCGTGGCGGTGCTCCGGGTGCACACAGCTGCGGCCCAGCTCGACCATGCGTTCGCGCAAGGAACGCAGGCGCACCAGGTCAAACTCGGTGTCGCTGTAGGTGCTGCCAATGCGTTTGGCCTGCGCCGGGGTGAGCACGCGGTAGGTGCCAATCACCTCTTGCGTGGCCTCGTCGCGCACCAACAGGTGTTCGCAATACGGGTCAAAAATGTCCACGTCGTGGCCAGGCACGGTGGTGCTCAGGCGGGCACCCATTTCCTCGGCAAATACGCGGTACCTCAGGCGCTGCGCCTGGCGGACCTCATCCGTGTGGCGCGCCCACGATACCTGCAGACCGCCGCGCTCAGGGCTTGCCACGACGCGCGACGCGTCAGGCTGGCAAAGCTCAGGTCGATGAAGTGACCCCCTGGGCAACGAGACCGGGGAAAAAGCAAATGTGGGGTTGGGTAGTTCTCTCATGGTCATGCTCCTTGGTTTGCCATGGATGGTGCGGGCGCGGGGTGACGCTTTGATGGCGATTTGATGACATCGCCATGACAGGGCAGCCCGGCCATCTGCTGACCAGGCTGGCCCTGCTGCCAACGCGCCGCCAGCGCCTCCCGTATAGTGCGGCCCGTTGTTGACAACCCGAAGAAAACCCGTTGAACACCTCCCCCGCCACCGATACACCGCCGCGCTTTGACTGCGTGGTGAAGGCCTGGCGTGCCCATGAGGCCGAGTTGCTCGCCTACCTGTCACGCCAGTTGCAGGACCACAGCCTCGCGCAGGACGTGCTGCAGGAGGTGTTTCTCAAATCCATGCGTGCTGGCCAGGGCTTTTGCCGTCTGGACAACCCGCGCGCCTGGCTGTTCCAAGTGGCCCGCACCACGCTGGTGGACCACACCCGCTTAGCCAAACCCTGGGTGGACTTGCCCGACGACTTGGTGGCACCGGTGGCCGAGCCGCGCCCGGCGGTCGACGCGCTGAATGCCTGCCTGAGCCGAAACCTGGCACGTCTGGACGAGGCTGATCGCGCCGTCATTGAGGCCTGCGACCTGCACGGCCAGACGGTGCGTGACTTTGCGCAAACCCACGGCTTGAGCCTGAGCGCTGCCAAGTCCCGCCTGCTGCGCGCCCGCCAGCGCCTGCGCCAGCACTTGGTCGCGCACTGCGGCGTGCAGTTTGACGAGCACGGGCAAGTGTGCTGCCACGTTGCCATGGAGGCCACATGAGTACCCACCACGATCACGATCACGATCATGGCCATAGCCATAGCCACGACCACCACCACGGACACAGCCATGCGCCGGCCAACTTCAACCGCGCTTTTGCGATTGGCATCGGGCTCAACACGGTGTTTGTGGGCATCGAGGCGTTTTACGGCTGGCAGATCAATTCGCTGGCGCTGCTGGCGGACGCCGGGCACAACCTGAGCGACGTGGCCGGGTTACTGCTGGCCTGGGGCGGCGCGCTGGCGGGCAAGTGGCGGCCGGATGCGCGGCACACCTACGGCTTCAAACGCGCCTCCATCCTGGCGGCCTTCATCAACGCGATGTTGCTGCTGCTGGCCATGGGCTCGCTGAGCTGGGAGGCGCTGCAGCGTCTGCAGTCCCCCGAAGCCACCCAGGGCTGGACCATGATGGCGGTAGCGGGTGTCGGCATCGTCATCAACACCGCCACGGCGCTGCTGTTCATGCGCGGCAGCCAGGACGACATCAACATCCGCGGCGCGTTCTTGCACATGGCGGCCGACGCGCTGGTGTCACTGGGCGTGGTGCTGGGCGGCGCGCTGTATTTGTGGCAGGGCTGGGCCTGGATCGACCCGGTGATGAGCCTGCTGATTGCGCTGGTGATTGTGCTGGGCACCTGGAGCCTGCTACGCCAATCGGTGCACCTGTTGTTTGACGGCGTGCCCGACTCGGTGGACGTGGCCGCGGTTCGCCAGCGGCTGCTGGGCCTGGGCGGCGTGGCCGAGGTGCATGACCTGCATGTGTGGGCCATGGGCACCTCCGACATTGCGCTGACCGCGCACCTGGTTCTGACCGACCCAGCAGCCGACAGCGGCGCGCTGCTGCACCTGGCGGAGCATGAATTGCATGAACACTTCGAGATCCGCCACGTCACGCTGCAACTGGAGTCACCCGACTACGCGCTGAACTGTGCGCTGCGCGAGGGCGCGGCCTGCCAGTAAGTTCAAGACGCTGACGGGATGGCAGTCATTGCCCAAGGCGGGCCTTTCCCGTGGCGGTCATGGCGGACGCAAGGCGCCTGCCCCGGGCTCGATCCGGGGCAATCCATGAACCCTGGAGGCATCGATCCCGGGTGCTGAAACCCCGGACTCGATCCGGGGCCGGGATGACCGTGAACTGCACCCGGTATTTTGAGGGCACCTACCCCCCAGGCTGAATCCTTTTGGGCATTGGCGCGTCTTCACGGGTATGACCGCCCTCACTGCCTCACTTGCCACCCTGCCCAAACGCCAGCCGCTGGCTTTTCTGATCTTGGCCGCCGCGCTCTGGCTGGGCCTGTACCAGCTGTTGCTGCCGCTGTCTGAGGCGGCCGTGGCCGCGCTACCGATAGCGCGCGACAGCCACCTGGGCGGCGCGCTGCAGTTTTTCATCTACGACACGCCCAAGGTGCTGATGCTGCTGACCGGCGTGGTGTTTGTCATGGGCATGGTCAACAGCTACTTCACCCCCGAGCGCACCCGCGCGCTGCTGGCCGGGCGCAGTGAAGGTGTGGCCAACGTGATGGCCGCCAGTTTGGGCATCGTCACGCCGTTTTGCAGCTGCTCGGCGGTGCCGCTGTTCATTGGTTTTGTGCAGGCGGGTGTGCCGTTGGGCGTGACGTTTTCGTTCCTGATCTCGGCACCCATGGTCAACGAGGTGGCGCTCACCCTGCTGTTTGGCCTGTTTGGCTGGCAAGTGGCGCTGCTGTACCTGGGCCTGGGTTTGAGCGTGGCGATTGTGGCGGGCTGGACCATTGGCCGCTTGAAGATGGAAGCGCATCTGGAAGACTGGGTGCGTGACATGCCCAAGACGTCCGCCAATTTCGAAGCGGGTGAGGTCACGCTGGCGGATCGTCTGGACGGCGGGTTTGCCGCCGTTCGTCAGATTGTCGGCAAGGTCTGGCCCTACATCCTGGCTGGTATCGCCATTGGCGCGGGCATCCACGGCTATGTTCCGCAGGATTTCATGGCCAGTTTCATGGGCAAAGACGCCTGGTGGAGCGTGCCGCTGGCGGTGCTGATGGGTGTGCCGATGTACACCAACGCGGCGGGCATCATCCCCATCGTGCAAGCGCTGTTGGCCAAGGGCGCAGCACTGGGCACGGTGCTGGCGTTCATGATGAGTGTGATTGCGCTCTCGTTGCCCGAGATGATCATCCTGCGCAAGGTGCTCAAACTGCGGCTGATCGCCACCTTTGTCGGCGTGGTGGCCAGCGGCATCCTGATCGTGGGTTTTGTGTTCAATGCGGTGCTCTGAATCGCTGATTTCTCCCATTCTCGAAAGGAAAAACCATGGACATCCAAGTACTCGGCACCGGCTGTGCCAACTGCCAAGCCACCCTTGCCCTGATCGATGAGGTGGCCCAAGCCAAAGGCGTGGCCATCACACTCGGCAAGGTCGAGGACCTCAAGCAGATCATCGGTTACGGTGTGATGAGCACGCCGGGCGTGGTGATTGACGGCAAAGTGGTGCACGCCGGTGGTGTGCCCAGTCGCGACAAGGTGATGCGCTGGTTGGCGTCCTGAGCCTCGGCTGGTCTGGCTGGGACGTGTGATCTGGCGGCTGTCTAGGCCAGGGCCGGGCGGCGCGGGCCGCTGAGCGCCAGGCTGCCCGCCACAGGTTCCCGCAGCGGGTCGGCATCACCCAGTTTGAAGGCGCCCACCATTTGCACCAGGTCCATGGCCTGGGTTTTGAGGCTGCTGGCCGCTGCGGCCATTTGCTCGACCAAGGCCGCGTTCTGCTGGGTGGCCTGGTCCATGTGGGTGACGGCCTCGCCGACCTGGGCCACCCCCAAAGACTGCTCGGTGCTGGCGGCACTGATCTCACCCATGATGTCGGTCACCCGTTTGATGCTGTTGACCACCTCGGTCATGGTTTCCCCAGCCTGGTCCACCAGGATGCTGCCTTGGCCGACCCGTTCCACACTGGCGTTGATCAGCTGTTTGATTTCCTTGGCGGCCTCGGCACTGCGTCCGGCCAGGGATCGCACCTCGGAGGCCACCACGGCAAAGCCCCGACCTTGCTCCCCGGCACGGGCGGCTTCCACGGCCGCGTTGAGCGCCAGGATGTTGGTCTGGAACGCGATGCCGTCAATGACGCTGATGATGTCGGCAATTTTGTGGGACGACTCGTTGATGCCTTTCATGGTCTGCACCACCTGGCCGACCACGTCGCCACCTTGTTGCGCCACCGCAGACGCACTCATGGCCAGCTGGTTGGCGGTGCGCGCCGATTCGGCATTCTGTTTGACGGTGGCGCCCAGCTCTTCCATGCTGGCCGAGGTCTGTTCCAGGGCGCTGGCCTGTTGTTCGGTGCGGGCTGACAGGTCGTGGTTGGCTTCGGCAATCTGGGAACTGGCTGTGGCCACACCTTCGGAGCCGCTGCGGACGTGACTGACCACCTTGACCAGATTGGCCTGCATCAAGGCCAGGGCATCGAGCAGCTCACCCACCTCATCACGGCTGGCGTGCAGGATGCGGGCGGTGAGGTCGCCACTGGCCGTGGTCTGGGCAAACGCCACCGCTTCACCGATGGGGCGGGTGACGGAGCGGGTGATCACCACCGCCAACACAGCCGCCAGCAACAGCGCAGCCAAGGTGGCGACTGCAATGACAATGGACGTGGTGCGATTGGCCTGGGTGGCGGCTTGGATGTCCTCTTTGGACATGTCCACCTGCAGCGCCATCAGCTTCTCCAGGGGTCCAAAAAATTGGGGCGCCAGCGGACTGACTTTTGATTTGTAGATGGTGAGGGCATCCTCGAGTTTCCCCTCAGCCAGGGCCTGTTTGGCCGGGTTCAGCCCGTCGTTGCGAAAGGCGGCCATGGCAGGTTCAACCTCGGCGACCAAGACCTTTTCTTGCGGGGACAGGTTGGTGGCGAGAAAGGCCTGCCAGTCCTGGTCCATGAGGTCGAAATTCTTGTCCATCTCGGACACCCGTTTGCCAATGTTGGCAGGCTCCGGGTTCAACAACATGTCCATCACCAGGGTGCGGTTGCGGATGGCCAGGTATTGCACCGCGCTCATGTTGTTCATGGGGACAAGACTGTCGTTGTACATGTCGACCGTTCCGTCGAACGTCTTGCCAATACCCGCCCACCCTGCGTAGGCAATACCCAGAAGAAGAAGCACCAGGGTCAGGAAGGCGCCGGAAAGACGGGCACCGATTTTGAAATTGTTGAGCATGATGGTTTTCTCTCAAGACATACAGCCACAGGTGACCAGGTGCAGCACGTGCGCGTCTTGCGGGCAGTCGGCCAGGCCGGGCGGCAAAGTCTGCTGTCACCTCAAGCCGCGGATATTGCAGGCAGGTTCAGTATTGCACATCTGGATGCCCATGGGCGGCGGTAGAAAGAAGGCAGCATGCGGCCGACTTGGTGGTGACACGGCATCGTCACGCCACAAACGTAAACTCCTGGTATGAACAACGGCACATTCCTGGCAGCCATTGACCTGGGCTCCAACAGCTTTCGGCTTGAAATCGGGCGTTTTGACCACGGGCAGATCCAGCGGGTGGACTACCTGAAGGAGACCGTGCGCCTGGGCAACGGTTTTGACGAGGAACGCAACCTGTCGGTCGAGGCCATGACCCGCGGCTGGGATTGCCTGGCGCGTTTTGCCGAGCGGCTGGCGGGCTTTGGCCCGGACCAGGTGCGCGCCGTGGCCACCCAAACCCTGCGCGAAGCCAAAAACCGCGACGACTTTCTGAAGCGTGGCCGCGAGGTGCTGGGTTTTCCGATTGACGTGATTGCCGGCACCGAAGAAGCGCGCCTGATCTACCAGGGCGTGGCGCACTTTCTGCCGCAAAGCGCCGAGCGCCGCCTGGTGATCGACATTGGCGGGCGCTCCACCGAACTGGTGCTGGGGCATGACCTGGACGCCACCCAAACCGCCTCGTACCGGGTGGGCAGCGTGACCTGGTCGATGAAATACTTTCCCAAGGGTGAATTCACCGAGCAGGCCTTGTTTCGCGCCGAAGTGGCCGCCCAGGCGGTGCTGGATGAAGCGCTTGCCAGCTACCCGCCCCACCAATGGGACACGGCGTACGGCGCCTCCGGCACGGTCGGCGCGGTGGCCGACATTCTGGCGCTGGCGGGCTGGGGCAGTGGCCAGATCACCCGCGAGGGGCTGGACTGGCTGGTCAAGTGCCTGCTGCGCGCGGGCAGCGTTCATCATGTGCAGCTGGAAGGCTTGAAAGATGATCGCCGCGCGGTGATCGGCGGCGGCGTGAGTGTGCTGCGCGGGCTGATGGACCTGCTGCAGATCGACACCCTGCAGGTGGCCCAAGGCGCCCTGCGCCACGGCGTGCTGCAGGAGATGCTGACGCGCGACGCCCACGCCACCGACGCACGCGACACCTCGGTGCAGCGGCTGGCGCAAAAATTTGCCGTGGACGCCAGCCAAGCCGCACGCGTCAGCCGGGCGGCGGCGCGCCTGCTGGCGCAGGTGTTGCCAGACGACGCGCCAGACGCCCACGTGCTGCAGCGCAAGCTGCGCTGGGCGGCGGCGCTGCACGAAGTGGGCATGGCCATCTCCAACAGCGACTACCACAAACACGGCGCCTACATTCTGGAAAACGCCGACACAGTGGGTTTCAGCCTGCCCGAGTTGCATCGCCTGGGCCTGCTGGTGCTGGGCCACCGTGGCAAGCTGCGCAAGCTGGAGGCCGACTTTGAAGAGTCCGGCTTTGTGATGCTGCTGCTGGCCATGCGCCTGGCCGTCATCCTGTGCCACGCCCGCCAAGACCCGCAAGACGAGCGCGTGACGCTGGCCTACGCCGCCAAACGCCAGCGCTTCACCCTCACTGTGGATGAGGTCTGGGCCTCGGACTACCCGCAGTCGACCCACTTGCTGCGCCAGGAAAGTCTGGCCTGGCAGAAGATGCCCTGGAGTTTGGAGCTGGTCGTCAACTGAGTCGCGTCAGATCAGCTCCGGGCTGATCACGGACACCAGGTGCACGCGTAGCTCTTGCTCGCGCTGGCGACTGCGCAGCCACCAGACGGCACCTTTGCGGATGTCACACGCGGCCTCATCCACACCCAACAGGCGCGCGGCGATCTGGCCCAGCATCGGCTGATGGCCCACCAGCAGCACCGCACCTTTGTGCGGCGGGCCGTTTTCAGCGGTCCATTGAATGAAAGCCAATGCTTCATCGGCATTGGACTGCGGCGCCAGCTCGTCGCGGAACTTGAACTTGCGCCCCAGCGCACGCGCGGTCTGCTCGGCCCGCCGCGCCGGGCTGACCAGCACCCGGGTGCTCTCGGGCAGTTGGCGGTCCAGCCACTTGGCCACGCGGGCAGCCTGGCCCTCGCCCTTGTGGGTGAGGGCGCGCGACAGGTCGTCACAACCGGGCTCGGCATCCAACGCCTGGGCGTGTCGCCAAAGGATCAAATCCATAACTTGTTGTCCTTATGCCATCAGGGCTTGGCTGAATAAAGGGCCATCAACCTGGCCTGCGCACCGACCGCTGCTTTGGGCTTGGCCGGACTGCGGGGCGGTGTCACTTGGTGGTAGCTGCCATCGGGCGCCATCGTCCAGGCATCGACGTGGTCAGCCAGGTACATCGTCAGACACTCGCTGATGATGCGCTGGCGCAGGGCCGCGTCTTCCACCGGCCAGGCCAGCTCCACGCGGCGCAGCATGTTGCGGTTCATCCAGTCGGCACTCGACAGGTACAAGGTTTCCTCGGCGCCGGTCTGGAAGTAGAACACCCGGGAGTGCTCCAGAAACCGGCCGATGATGCTGCGCACCCGGACATGGTCGGTGAAACCCGGCCGCTGTGCCGGCAGCATGCAGGCGCCACGCACGATCAGGTCCACCTCGACACCGGCTTGCGAAGCCCGCGCCAGCGCCTCCATCAGCTTCTCGTCGGTCAGGCTGTTCATCTTCAGGATGATGCGCCCGGCCACACCGCTGGCCGCCGCCTTGGCCACCTGGTCCACCCGGTCGATCAGGCTGCGCTGCAGGTGAAACGGCGCCAGGATCAGCTTGTTGAGCTTGGGAATACGGCTCTGGTTGGCCAGCAGGCCAAACACCGTTTCCATGTCGGCGGTGAGCTTGGGGTTGGCCGTCAGGTAACTCAGGTCGGTGTAGAGGCGCGCGGTCTTGGGGTTGTAGTTGCCGGTGGACAGGTGCGCGTAGCGGACGATGTTGCGACCCTCACGGCGCGAGACCAGCAGCATCTTGGCGTGGGTTTTCAAGCCGACGATGCCGTACACCACCTGGGCGCCGATGTATTCGAGCTTTTCCGCCCAGTTGATGTTGGCTTCTTCGTCAAAACGCGCTTTGAGCTCCACCACCACGGTGACCTCTTTGCCGCGCTGTACCGCCTGGCGCAGCAGCTCCATCAGCACCGAGTCCGAGCCGGTGCGGTAAATGGTCTGCTTGATGGCCAACACATCGGGGTCGTAAACCGCCTCACGCAAAAAGGCCAACACGCCGTCAAAACTCTCGTAGGGCTGGTGGATGAGCACGTCGCCCTCGGCCAGGCGCTCGAAGATGGTGGTGTTGGGTGGCAGCTGGCTCGGGTAGCTGGCCTCATACCGCGGCCACAACCACTTGGGTTGGTCGATCAGGTCAATCAGCTGGTTCAGCCGCACCAGGTTCACCGGGCCATGCACCCGGTACAGGGCGGAGGCAGGCAGCTCAAACTGACGCAGCAGCAGGTCCGACAGGTGCTCGACACAGCCCGCCGACACTTCCAGGCGCACCGCCTGGCCGTAATTGCGGTGCACCAGGCCCTGGCGCAACGCGGTGCGCAGGTTTTTGACATCTTCCTCGTCCACCGACAGATCGGAGTGGCGGGTGACCCGGAATTGGGAAAAATTGCCTACCGTGCGGCCAGGAAACAGTTCTTTCAGGTGGGTGCGGATCACGCTGGAGATCGACACAAACAGCGTGCGTTTGCCAGACAACTTTTCCGGCAGGCGGATGAAACGCGGCAGGCTGCGCGGCACCTTGACGATGGCGATCTCGTTCTCGCGCCCAAACGCGTCGTGGCCCGACAGCCGCACGATGAAATTGAGCGACTTGTTGGCCACCTGCGGGAACGGGTGCGACGGGTCCAGCCCCACCGGCAGCAGCAGCGGACGCACCTCGCGCTCAAAAAACGACTTCACCCAGCGGTGCTGCGCCAGCGTGCGCTCGCCATGCGGCACGATGCGCACGCCTTCTTTGGCCAGGGCCGGGATCAACACATCGTTGTACAGCGCGTATTGCTCTTCGACCAGTGCGTGGGCCGCACGGCTCAGCGACTCCTGCGCTTGCGCATCGATGGCGTTGAGGTCAGCCTTGGGTTTGGCCAGGCTGGTGTAGAGCGCGGCGCGCACCTCAAAAAACTCGTCCAGATTGGACGACACAATGGTCAGGTAGCGCAGGCGCTCCAGTAGCGGCACATCGGTCTTTTTCGCCCAGTGCAGCACCCGCGCGTTGAAGGCCAGCAGGCTCACATCGCGGTCAATCCAGGACGTGTCAACGGGTGCGGGCGCAGGCGCCGCCTTGGCTTTGGCCTTGGGTTTGACGGGCGCGGTGATGGCAACGGGCACGGGCGGTGCCTCGGGGGTGGGAGCGGTGTCGGTCATGCGAGCCTGGTTCGGTGATCCATGAAGTGTGACGGTTCGGTATGTCATTTTGATGACAAAACTGTGGCGTTGGCAACCTGGCGGACGAATCACGCCCGCCCAGCAAACGCCGGGCGACATGTCACGCTGCCTTGCGGCACACCTTTGCCAAAGGGCAGGACCAGAAAATATTCCTGGGGAATCCCTTCGTAAACCAGTTTGGGCTGGTTGCAAAAACCAAACCGCTGGTCGTCATTGGGGTCACCCACCAGTACACACCCTTCAGCCCCCAGAGATTTCAGTACCGCCCATCCTTCATGGATGAAGGACTTGCCAATGCCTTGGCGCTGGTATTCCGGCCAGACCGAAATGGGCCCGAGGCCATACGCCAAATGAATGAAATCCGGGCCTTTACAGCCAGTTTTCGCTTGGATGTCTGTGTGATTTACCCGTGCTGCACGCTGCCCGTCAGCGTGCCTGGGTGCGCGGGATTGCCGCGTCGAGCACGGATCCTGTTCTTCGGTCGTCCTGAATATTTTGTGAACTCAAAACCGGCGTGCTTGACGGGTGGCAGCAGGCTCCAGATCAGCACGACACCTGGCAACTCGCAAAAGCCATCCCTTGAGGTGATTGATCAGACGCCTTGTAAAAGCAAAACGGGAGCCCAGGCTCCCGTTCCGATGTGGCATATGGCGCAACTCAGGAAGATGCTTGTTTCCTGCGGCGAATGGTCGCCAATCCGGCCAAGGCTAACCCAACGAGTGCCAGAGATGCAGGTTCTGGCACGTCTTGACCAACGTCTGAGGCGCTCAGCCTCGGAGCAGCCAGCAAGGTAATCGTCGCGCTCTGGGTCAGGGTGCCCACGTTAGTAAAGGACAAGTCGTTGAGGCTAATTCGGAACTGGCCACCATCACCAAAACCGACATCAAGATAGTTCCAGTCAAGGCTGTAATCAACGCCAGAATCACTGATCGTTCCAGTGAAGGCAGTTGCCTCGGTTGAAATCAACTGGTTGTTGCTCAATGGATTTGTGAACGAGAACGTCCAAGTCACGCCAAGGTTGTCCTGTTCGTTGGATTTGATGCCCAGATTGCTACCGTTACCAGTGTTGGGTTCTGCAAAATGGACGGTACCCAAGTCGAACGTAAAGGAATCATTGACTTCGCTCAATCCAAAAGTCCGAGATACAAACAATGAGTCGGTGAATCGGACATCCAGCAGCGTGCCACCGTTTTCACTTGAATCAACGCCATATCCCGTTCCAAACGACACCTTCGCATCCGTCAAAGAAAACGGGATGGCCAACGCCGCCGGGGCGGCAGCCAATAGACCGATGCTGGCAACGGCTGTCAAGGCTAGTTTCGTGAAGTTCATGAATTTCTCTCTTTAACTTTAGTGGATTCAAACGATGTTGCATCGATAAAAGCATGTTCCGCGCCAACACCAATCAGGTCGATTTAATTCATATAAATCAATAGGTTATCTACATCCTTCAGAGTCTGTCGCGACAAACGTCGGTGATGGCGTACCTGGTTGTCAACCCCAGCAACACGGCCATTTAGCCGTGTTGGCACGCTCTGAACCCACCACAGCAGGCGGGCACACTCGGCCCGTGCAACCCCTGGGATGGCATCAGGACGGCGAATGCTGACGCAGAAAATTGATCAGATCTTGCTGGCGGCGCATGCCGGTGGCCTGAAACAGGGCAGCCAGGTGGTCGCGGGCGGTGCGCCGGGTGATGCCCATCTTGTCGGCCGCCTCATCCAGGCTATGAAAGGTGAGCAGCAGCCCGGCCAGTTCGCGCTGACGCGGTGACAGCAGGCGGCGCTCCGGCCAATACGTTCCTGATGTGCCCGTGGACACGGCCTGGTCGGGGCGCCCCCTGGCAGCCGCGCTGACCAGCACAAATGGCGAGCGATCCGGTTGCTCCACGCGCCGCAAACCCACCTCCACCAAATCATCATTCAAGTGCAGCACGGTCTGCGCCGTGGGACCAGGGCGCACTTCAGGGGGCACCAAAACCGCAAAACCCGTGACAAAGCGCGACTGCAGTGCGCGGTCACTGGCACACAGCTGACCGGCGTCCAGTTTGAACCAACGCGGATGCTTGAGTTCTGCCGCCCCGGCGGCGTTGGCATGCAACAGATGCCGGTTGGCGTTGCACAACCACGCCGCCACCGGCAAGGCATCCAGCGCGGCGAGGTAGGTGTCCTGCAAGTAACAACGCACCGTGTGAAGCCCGTGTTCAGACGCACCGTTGACGGGTATCACGGGGTAAGCACCCTTGCGCAAGGCGCTGTCGTGGGGATGGCATCGCCGATCTGCCCCCGGACCACAGCGTGCCGACTCGGTATTGCCCGGCACCTCGCTGGACGCCGCGCGTGCAGGAGGTCGATCAGCGTCACCCACAAATTCGTTCAACGCCTGCCAGGCCGCCCGCCAGCGCTGG
>Ga0209066_10002786_pt1 | contig 20746 bp, 14 predicted proteins | sample All_14_2_FD_187198 | JGI IMG/M metagenome (GOLD analysis project Ga0209066, IMG submission 187198) | Freshwater microbial communities in response to fracking from Pennsylvania, USA - Allegheny Zone_MetaG_DW_15 (SPAdes) (version 2) ... | reverse complement strand
TGGGCGCGGGAGCGCGCGGCATAGACGGTGCGCTCTTCGCGCGAGAAGTCCACACCAGCCAGCAGCTCGTGCTTGGCGCCCAGTGCCTCGAACTTGCCCGAGTAGTCGCTCTGGAACTGGGCCGTGTCCATGTCCTGGATCTTCAGGTGGTTGCCACGGGTCAGCCGGGTGTTCGGGCCGAAGTTCTCCAGTGAGATGGCGCTGGGGCACTGCGGGTTGGTCACGGCGCCGGTCTGCTGGTTCACGCCGCGGGTGCACAGGCGGATGGCGCCCGAGCGCTGGTCGCGCTCGAACTGGCCCACGCGCACCTGGGTCCTGAGTTCGCTGTCGCGGCTGAAACGGTGGGTGTGCGAGCCGCCGATGAGGGTGGCGCTGCCGTTGTTGTAGTCGCTGGCGGCGCCGTAGTAGGTGTCGGGGTCGAGCGGCAGCAGCACGCGGTCGCTGGAACCGGGGGTGGGTGCGATGTACGGAATGCCGTAATTGATGCCGTTGTTGTTGTCCAGGTGGTAGAGGTTGACCTGGAACTCGTTGCGCTCGCCAATGCCATTGCGGTAAGCCAGGGCGGCACCGCGCTTGTCGAGGCTGGCGCCGCTGCCGTTGTTGTCGGCCTTGGTGGCCATGGCGTTGATGCGCAGCGCGGCGCTATCGCCGGTCTGGATGTTGAAGTCGCCCGTGGCGCGCACGTACTTGTGGTTGCCCAGCGTGAGGTCGACCTGGTGTTCGTCGATCAGGCGCGGGGATTTGCTGACCTGGTTGACGGCGCCGCCGGTGGAGCCGCGGCCGAACATCATTGAGGCCGAACCACGCAGGACTTCCATGCGGTCGAGGTTGAAGGTGTCGCGGTCGTAGATGGCCGGGTCGCGCATGCCGTCGATGAACAGGTCACCGGTCGCCTGCAGGGCGAAACCGCGCAGGCGGATGTCTTCCTCGCCGCCTTCGGCCGCCAGGAAGGTGATGCCGGCGGTGTTCTTCAAGGCTTCCTTGACGGTGTCGAGGTTGCGGTCATCGATCAGTTTTTCGGTGACCACGGTGACCGACTGCGGGATGTCACGCAGTTGCTGCTGACCTTTGCCGATGCGGGTTTCGGTTGCGCGCAGCGCGTCTTTGCCCTCGGGGGTTTCGGCCTGTTCGCGCACCACCACGGTGGGCAAGGTCTTTTCGGCGGCGGCTGGCGCGGTCTGGGCCATGGCGTTCAGGGAGCCAGCCAGCAGCATGGCGCCCAGCGGGAGCATCACGCCGGAATTTGCAGAGGAGGATGAACGGGGCAGGACGCGCTGGGCGTGGCGCAGGGTCTTTTTGCGTTGTGACATGGAAGCGGTGGTCGAACGGGTTGTCGGCTGGCTTCAACGCACTGCGCTGTGGCTGGCTGGAAAAACAATGTTATTGCAAACGCGAACGATTCGCAATAAAGTGCATAAGTATTGCTGCCTGAATCCGGTTTTTGTAGCACCGGCCCAACATCGGACAGATCCGCCCAGTCGCCACCGCCTGTGGGTGCGTGGGCGACCCGGTCATGCTGCTACGCAACAAAAGCTATCGATCCAATGTAAACTATCAATGCGACTTCATGATAGTTGTCGTCTATGATTCAACCCATCGCGATACCCGTCGCGTCCTGATCACCGTTTCTTTCAACTCCAACCTAGGAAATACCATGTCCCTGATCAACACCCAAGTCCAGCCCTTCAAGACCCAGGCCTTTCACAACGGCAAGTTCATTGAAGTTTCCGACGAAAGCCTCAAAGGCAAGTGGTCGGTCCTGATCTTCATGCCGGCCGCCTTCACTTTCAACTGCCCGACCGAAGTGGAAGACGCCGCCGACAACTACGCCGAGTTCCAGAAGGCCGGCGCCGAGGTCTACATCGTCACGACCGACACGCACTTCTCGCACAAGGTGTGGCACGAGACCAGCCCCGCCGTGGGCAAGGCCCAGTTCCCCCTGGTCGGCGACCCGACCCACACCCTGACCAACGCCTTCGGCGTGCACATCCCTGAAGAAGGTCTGGCCCTGCGCGGCACGTTCGTGATCAATCCCGACGGCATCATCAAGACCGCCGAGATCCACTCCAACGAAATCGCTCGCGATGTCAAGGAAACCCTGCGCAAGCTGAAGGCCGCCCAGTACACCGCCGCCAACCCCGGCCAAGTGTGCCCGGCCAAGTGGAACGAAGGCGCGAAGACGATCGCTCCTTCCCTGGAACTGGTCGGGAAGATCTGACCACCCCCGCGCCGCGCCTGCGGCGCGTCACCCCCTCAAGGGGGCAATGCGAGCGGCCCGGCGGAGCCGGTTCCGCCGCATTCTGGGTTGACTGCCCTTCGTTCCTCTCCCGTTTCTTCTGGCAGTACCGCTGCCTCATGGGCTTGCTTGCAGGCCCATGCAACAGCGGCCTTCCGCGCCTCATCTTTCTTTTCAGGAGTCCACCATGCTTGACGCCACCCTCAAATCCCAGCTACAGACCTACCTCGGCATGCTGCGCCAGCCGATCACACTGATCGCTTCGCTGGACGACAGTGCCACCGGTTTGGAAATGCGCAGTCTGCTGGACGACATCGATTCCCTGTCGGACAAGGTCACGCTGGACACCTCGGGCGCCGACGCGCGCAAGCCTTCGTTCGTGGTGGCACGTGCTGGCGAGACGCAAGGCGTGCGATTTGCCGGCCTGCCGCTGGGCCATGAGTTCACGTCGCTGGTGCTGGCGCTGCTGTGGACCGGCGGCCATCCGCCCAAGGTCGAGGCCGACGTGATCGAGTCGATCCAGGCGCTGGACGGTGACTTCAGCTTCGAGGTCTACATGTCCCTGACCTGCCACAACTGCCCGGACGTGGTGCAGGCGCTCTCCTTGATGGCGATCTTCAACCCCAAGGTCAAGACCGTGGTGATCGAAGGCGGCGCGTTCCAGCAGGAAGTGACCGAGCGCGAAATCATGGCCGTGCCCATGGTGTTCCTGAACGGCAAGGTTTTTGGTTCCGGCCGCATGACGGTCGAGGAGATCGTGGCCAAGCTCGACACCAACTCGGGTGACCGCGAAGCCGCCAAGCTCAATGCCAAGGACCCGTTCGACGTGCTGATCGTTGGCGGGGGCCCGGCCGGCGCGGCAGCGGCCGTGTACGCCGCCCGAAAGGGCATCCGCGTGGGTGTGGCGGCCGAGCGTTTCGGTGGCCAGGTCAACGACACCATGGCGATCGAGAACTACATCTCGGTGCTGGAAACCGACGGTCCCAAATTCGCCGCCGCGCTGGAAGCCCAGGTGCGCCACTACGAGGTCGACATCATGAACCTGCAGCGCGCCGACAAGATCATCCCCGCTGAAGAGCCGGGCGGTCTGGTGCAGGTGCAGATGGCCAACGGCGGCGTGCTCCAGGCGCGCAGCGTGATCCTGTCCACCGGAGCGCGCTGGCGCAACGTCAACGTGCCCGGCGAGCAGGAATACAAGAACAAGGGCGTGGCTTACTGCCCGCATTGCGATGGCCCGCTGTTCAAAGGCAAGCGCACGGCGGTGATCGGTGGCGGCAACTCGGGCGTGGAAGCGGCCATCGACCTGGCCGGCATCGTGCAGCACGTGACCCTGGTCGAGTTCGCCGACCAGCTCAAGGCCGATGCCGTGCTGGTGAGCAAGCTGAAAAGCCTGCCCAACGTGACGATCCACGTGAACGCGCAGACCACCGAGATCACCGGTGCAGATGGCAAGGTCAATGGTCTGAAGTACAAGGACCGTGCGACCAACGAGGAACACCTGGTGCCGCTGGAAGGCGTGTTCGTGCAGATCGGCCTGGTGCCCAACACCGAGTTCCTCAAGGGCACGGTGGAGCTCAGCCGCTTTGGCGAGATCGTGGTCGACGCCAAGGGCCACACCAATGTGCCGGGCGTGTTCGCTGCGGGCGACTGCACCACGGTGCCGTACAAGCAGATCGTGATCGCCGCGGGCGAGGGCGCCAAGGCCGCGCTCAGCGCCTTTGACCACCTGATCCGCCAGCCGGTGGTGGCCGCTGCCTCCGAAGCCGTGACCGCCTGAACGAACCTCAGTTTCCAAAAGAAAAAAGCCACCGGGGCAACCCGGTGGCTTTTTTGTTGGGCACGGACCGAGGTCCGCTTTTTTGTGGATCAGTGGCCCGAAGCGCCGGAAGCGCCGATGCCCGTTTCCGAACGAACCTGCTGGGCCAGGAAGCCCGCGCGGTCCACCTTGGCTCGGGCGCTGTTGTCCAGGATGGAGAACAGCCAGATGCCCACGAAGCCGATCGTCATGGAGAACAGGGCCGGCGAGGTGTAGGGGAACAGGGCCGAACCTTTGGGGTTGCCCAGCGTGGCTTCCCAGACCGAAGGCGACACGATGGTCAACCCCACGGAGGAGATCAGCCCCAGGAAGCCACCGATCACGGCACCCTTGGTGGTGCAGTCTTTCCACAGCACGCTCATGAACAGCACCGGGAAGTTGGCCGAGGCCGCGATCGCGAAGGCCAGCGACACCATGAAGGCGATGTTCTGCTTCTCGAAGGCGATGCCAAGCACCACCGCCACGATGCCGAGGCAGATCGTGGTGATCTTCGACACGCGCAATTCGGATGCCGAATCGGCCTGACCCTTCTTGACCACGGTGGCGTAGATGTCGTGCGACACGGCCGAAGCCCCCGACAGCGTCAGGCCAGCCACCACCGCGAGGATGGTGGCGAAGGCCACGGCCGAGATGAAGCCCAGGAACACGTTGCCACCCACCGCATTGGCCAGGTGGATGGCGGCCATGTTGTTGCCGCCCAGCAAGGCACCTTTGGCATCAAGGAAGTCGGGGTTGATCAGCACGAAGGTGATGGCACCGAAACCGATGATGAAGGTCAGCAGGTAGAAGTAGCCGATCCAGCCGGTCGCCCACATCACCGACTTGCGGGCTTCCTTGGCCGAAGGCACGGTGAAGAAGCGCATCAGGATGTGCGGCAGGCCGGCGGTACCGAACATCAGGGCCATGCCGAAGCTGATGGCCGAGATCGGGTCCTTCACGAAGTTGCCCGGACCCATGATCGACTGACCGGCGGCCGTGGCGGCCTCGGCGATCTTGCCGTCCTTCAGCGCCAGATCGGTCTTGATCTGCACCGCGCCAGCGAACATCGCTTCGGGGCTGAAGCCGAAGTGCAGCAGCACCATGAAGGCCATGAACGAAGCGCCACCCAGCAGCAGGCAGGCCTTGATGATCTGCACCCAGGTGGTGGCTGTCATGCCGCCGAACAGCACGTAGACCATCATCAGCGCACCGACGATGATCACGGCGATGTAGTACTCCAGGCCGAACAGCAGCTTGATGAGCTGGCCGGCACCGACCATCTGAGCGATCAGGTAGAACGCCACCACCACCAGCGTGCCGGAGGCCGCGAAGACGCGGACCGGGGTCTGGTTGAAGCGGAACGCGGCCACGTCGGCGAAGGTGAACTTGCCCAGGTTGCGCAGGCGCTCGGCCATCAGGAAGGTGATCACGGGCCAGCCGACCAGGAAGCCGATGGAATAGATCAGGCCGTCAAAACCACTGGCCATCACGGCCGCGGAAATGCCGAGGAACGAGGCGGCCGACATGTAGTCGCCGGCGATCGCCAGACCGTTCTGGAAGCCGGTGATGCCACCGCCAGCGGTGTAGAAGTCCGAGGCCGACTTGGTCTTGGCCGCGGCCCACTTGGTGATGAACAGCGTGAACACCACGAACATCGCGAACATGGAAATGGCGGTCCAGTTGGTGGGCTGTTGCTCGGCCTGACCGAGGTCTGCGCCCGCTGCCCAGGCGGCAAACGACACACCGAAGAGCGCCAGCAGCGTCAGCACGCGACGCAGGGAATTTTGAGCGGGCATCATTTGTACGCGGCCTTGATCACTTCGTTGGAGAGGTCGTCGAACTCGGTGTTGGCGCGTTTGACGTAGATGGCTGTGATGACGATGGTGAAGATGATCACGCCGAAGCCGACGGGGATGCCCATCGTGAGGACGCCGTCGCCCAGCTTCTGCGAGAGGAACTCCTTGTTGAAGGCGACCAGCAGGATGAAGCCGTAATACACGACCATCATGGCCAGGGTGAGCCACCAGCCGAAACGGGATCGTTTGGCTTTGAGTTCTTGATATTTGGGATTGCTGGCAATCCGCTGGACCAGATCATCTTGCATGATGACGTCTCCTGTTGTGGTGAATAAAACAGGTGGCAGCGTATGGCCGGGTTCTTACCACCCACTGACCGCAAACTGAACGAGTGCTGACAGGGTTCGCGACGGGTTGTGGCGGCCCGGGGCTGGCGGTTTGTCTTTCCCCCTATGAAGTGCCGGTGTTTCAGACGTCTCAAGGGGCCTCTTCTTTGAGCGCCCCGTCCCACCTTTGAATGCTTCTAGGGACTTACCCTTGGCTTCTGACCCTGGGCGTGCAATTGCAATTTAACTGTAAGGAAGTGCTTCCACAGTCCGCCCGTAATGCTGGGTTCCGCAGGGAAAACGGCATGCAAAGCGGGGCGGGTCACACCGCTGAAATGGCAAGGCAACACTACGAGGAGATGACTTTCATGACAACTGAAAGCGAAAAAAACGCGAAGGCCTATTGGTCGGCGACGTTGGGGCTGCTGACCAAGATCCTGATCATCTGGTTCCTGGTTTCTTACGGTGCCGGCATCCTGTTTGCTGACATGCTCAACGGCATCAAGCTCGGCGGTTACCCGCTGGGCTTCTGGTTTGCCCAGCAGGGTTCCATCTATGTGTTCATCGCGCTGATCTTCTATTACGCGCACGCGATGGGCAAGCTGGACCGCAAGTTCGGTGTGCAAGAAGACTAAACAGAGGACCTACAAATGGATCTCCAAACCACCACCTATCTGTTCGTCGGGGCCAGCTTCGCGCTGTACCTCGGCATTGCCTACTGGGCGCGCGCTGGCAGCGTGTCCGAGTTCTACGTGGCCGGCGGCGGGGTGCACCCCATCACCAACGGCATGGCCACGGCCGCTGACTGGATGTCGGCCGCGTCCTTCATCTCCATGGCCGGCCTGATCTCCAACATGGGCTACGGCGGCGCCGTGTTCCTGATGGGCTGGACCGGTGGCTACGTGTTGCTGGCCATGCTGCTGGCGCCGTACCTGCGCAAGTTCGGCAAGTTCACTGTGCCCCAGTTCATTGGCGACCGCTTCTATTCGAAGACCGCCTCGACCGTGGCCGTGGTTTGCTTGCTGACCGCCTCCACCACCTACATCATTGGTCAGATGACCGGTGTGGGTGTGGCGTTCTCGCGCTTCCTGAACGTGTCCAGCGATACCGGCATCTACATCGGACAGGCGATCGTGTTCTTCTACGCCGTGTTCGGTGGCATGAAGGGCATCACCTACACCCAGGTAGCCCAGTACTGCGTGCTGATCTTTGCGTACATCATCCCGGCGATCTTCATTTCCCTGAACCTGACCGGCAACTTCCTGCCGCAACTGGGCCTGGGTTCGGATCTGGTCGGTACCGACACGTCGCTGCTTGTCAAGCTGGACCAGGTCGTCACCGACCTCGGCTTCAGTCAGTACACGACCACCAGCGCCGGTTCGATGCTGAACATGTTCTTCTACACCGTGTCGCTGATGATCGGTACCGCGGGCCTGCCCCACGTGATCGTTCGCTTCTTCACCGTGCCGAAGGTGGCCGATGCCCGCGCCTCCGCCGGCTGGGCCCTGGTCTTCATCGCTCTGCTGTACACCACGGCACCTGCCGTTGGCGCCATGGCCAAGCTGAACCTGCACAGTACCGTGAACACGGCTGTGACGTCGGGTGGCGACCTCTACGCTGCCGAGTCCAGCATCAAGAACGAAGACCGTCCGGACTGGATGAAGCGCTGGGAAAAGACCGGCCTGCTGAAGTGGGAAGACAAGAACGCCGACGGCCGCATCCAGTACTACAACGACGCGACCAAGAACGAAGTCGCCAAGGGCAAGGCCGCTACCGCAGGCTGGAAGGGCAACGAGCTGACCGTCAACGCCGACATCATCGTGCTGGCCAATCCGGAAATCGCGCTGCTGCCCAACTGGGTGATCGCGCTGGTGGCTGCGGGTGGTATCGCTGCCGCGCTGTCGACCGCAGCCGGTCTGCTGATGGCGATCTCGTCTGCCGTGTCCCACGACCTGGTGAAGAACGTGTTCAACCCCAACATCTCTGAAAAGGGCGAGCTGCTCGCGGGCAAGATCGCCATGGCTGTCGCGATTGTGTTGGCCGGCTGGTTGGGTCTGAACCCTCCGGGCTTCGCGGCCGGTACCGTGGCGCTGGCCTTCGGTATCGCCGCGTCATCGCTGTTCCCTGCAATCATGATGGGCATCTTCAGCCGCACCATGAGCGACAAGGGCGCGATCGCCGGCATGCTGGCGGGCCTGTTCACGACGCTGTTCTATGTGTTCGCTCACAAGGGTCTGTTCTTCGTCAAGGGCACCGACTTTGTCGACATGGTTGGTGGCGTCAATGGCTGGTTCGGCATCACGCCGGAAGCCATCGGCACGCTGGGCGCGATCGTCAACTTCACGGTGGCCTTCCTGGTGAACAAACTGACGGCTCCGGCGCCGAAGCACATCCAGGAGTTGGTCGAATCCATCCGTGTCCCCAAGGGCGCTGGCGCAGCGACCGGCCACTGATGGTATGAACCCGCGCCGGTCAGACGCCCGTCTGTCCGGCGCTTGAACAGAACCCCGTCAGGTCACTGCCGGGGTTTTGTTTTTCAGGCGGCAGGCCGGTGACAATCACGGGCGTTGCTGTGCACAGCGCACCCCGGTCAGCGCGCGCTGTGCACAGCAGAAGATCTCTTGTGTTGCGAATCAACTTGAAGGAACGTCGGATGGATCTGGGTTTGAGCGTATTTCCCATACGCATCATTTTTTTTCTCGCCTTGTTTCCGGTGGCGTTCTTCTGGCTGCGTCGCACCTGGCGCATCCTGGTGAAGAAGGACTTTTCCGAGGTGGCCCTCAAGAAAGGACTGCCACCCCCCAACGCGGAGAAGTACGCGCCTTACGAGATGGCGATCAACGGTATTGCGGGTGTGGTGATGGTGGTGGTGATCGTGTTTGTGCTGCTGGGGCTGCTGGACTACGACACCTGGGTGGCGATTGCGGGGTCCACCTTGTGGATCAAACTGTTTGCCTCGTTCGCACTGGGTCGCCAGGCCCACGGCCTCGGCCCGGCCAAGAAGAAGCCCGCAGCAGGCAAATAGGAACGGTGTCCCCGCCACGCACCCGCGTGCGTGGGCGAGGGCTCAATAGCTGAGCTGTTCGGGCCGGATTTCCTGCAGGATGGTGGTGGCGATTTCTTCGATCGACTTCGTCGTCGTCGAGAGCCAGCGGATGCCCTCGCGGCGCATCATGCCTTCTGCCTCACTGACCTCCATGCGGCAGTTCTCCAGGCTGGCGTAGCGCGAGTTGGGCCGCCGCTCGTTGCGGATCTCGGACAGGCGTTCCGGGGCGATCGTCAGGCCGAAGATCTTCTTGCGGTGCGGCATCAATGCGGGCGGCAATTTGCGGCGCTCGAAGTCTTCCGGGATCAGCGGGTAGTTGGAGGCCTTCAGTCCGTGCTGCATGGCCAGGTAGAGCGAGGTCGGCGTCTTGCCGCTGCGGCTCACGCCGACCAGGATCACGTCCGAACCGGCCAGGTCGCGGTGGCTCTGACCGTCGTCGTGCATCAGCGAGAAGTTGATCGCTTCGATGCGGTCGTGGTATTCCTTGCTCTTGGACACGTCCGAGAAGCGGCCCACGCGGTGGTTGGACTTGATGCCCAGCTCGGCCTCCAGCGGTTCCACAAAGGTGCCGAACATGTCGAGCATCATGCCGGTGCAGTGTTCCTTGAAGACCTGCAGGACCTCCATGTTGACCACGGTGGTGAAGACCAGGGGGCGCCGGCCCTCGACCACGGCGGTGTGGTTGATCTGGCGCACCGCCTGGTGGGCCTTGTCCACACTGTCGAGAAAAGGCAGCCGCACACGCCGCACCTGGGCCTCGAACTGGTTGAGGATGGCGTTGCCGAAGGTTTCGGCGGTGATGCCGGTGCCATCGGAAACGAAAAAGACGGTTCGGTTGGTCATGAAGCGGTCCCGGGGTGGGGGTGCAAAAATATTCAGGCCATGCCACCGCGGTTTTCACACCGCAGGGCAACGGTGTGCCGCCTGAAACAGGCTGCCGCCCTACAATTGCGGGTTCGGGCTCCGGTCATTATCCCGGTTCCAGCCCGCCAGATTTCAGCCCCGTTGCCCGGTGCAAGACCCACAACAGAACACACAGGTCGCCAGCGCCGTGCATGGAGCCCCCGGTTTTTTAACTTGAGCGGAGTCTATCCATGTCCAACCTGTTTTCCCCGACCGATCTGGTCGTGCCTTTCGAGCACCTGCGGATGTCCGACGTCGAATCCGTCGGCGGCAAGAACGCCAGCCTCGGCGAAATGATCTCGCAGCTGCCCAGCGGCGTGAAGGTGCCCACCGGTTTTGCGACCACGGCGCACGCCTTCCGCGAGTTCCTGAAATACGACGGCCTGACCGACCGCATCAATGCGCGCCTCGACGCGCTGGACACCGAAGACGTGCGCGCCCTGGCCGAAGCCGGAGCCGAGATCCGCGCCATGGTGGAAAACCAGCCCTTCCCGGCCGATCTGGAAAAGGCCATCCGCGACGCGTTCGTCACGCTGGTGGGTGACAACGACAAAGCCACCTTTGCCGTGCGGTCCTCCGCCACCGCCGAAGACCTGCCCGACGCCTCGTTCGCCGGCCAGCAGGAAACCTTTTTGAACGTGCACGGCATCGACGAAGTGCTGCACAAGATGAAAGAGGTGTTTGCCTCGCTGTACAACGACCGCGCCATCAGCTACCGCGTGCACAAGGGCTTTGCCCATGCCGACGTGGCCTTGTCGGCCGGTGTGCAGCGCATGGTGCGCTCCGACACGGGCGCGGCCGGTGTGATGTTCACCATCGACACCGAGTCGGGCTTCGAAGACGTGGTCTTCATCACCTCCAGCTACGGCCTGGGCGAGACGGTGGTGCAGGGCGCCGTGAACCCCGACGAGTTCTACGTGCACAAGCCCATGCTCAAGGCCGGCAAGCGCGCGCTGATCCGCCGCAACCTCGGCAGCAAGCTGATCCAGATGACCTTCACCACGGCCGAAGAGAAGGCCGGTGACAGCGCGCTCAAGGGCAAGCTCGTGAAAACCGTGGACGTGCCGGTCGAACAGCGCAACCGCTACAGCCTGACCGACGCCGACGTCGAACAACTGGCGCACTACGCGCTGGTGATCGAGCAGCATTACGGCCGTCCGATGGACATCGAGTGGGGCAAGGACGGCATCGACGGCCAGCTCTACATCCTGCAGGCACGGCCCGAGACCGTGAAGAGCCAGTCGGCCGGCAAGACCGAGGTGCGCTACAAGCTCAAGGGCAAGGGTGCCGTGCTGGCCTCGGGCCGCGCGATTGGTCAGAAGGTCGGTACCGGCCCGGTGCGCCTGGTGCACAACATCAGCGAGATGGACAAGGTTCAGCCCGGCGATGTGCTGGTGACCGACATGACCGACCCGAACTGGGAACCGGTGATGAAGCGCGCCAGCGCCATCGTGACCAACCGCGGTGGCCGCACCTGCCACGCCGCCATCATCGCGCGCGAGCTGGGCATCCCGGCCGTGGTGGGTTGCGGCGACGCCACCGAGTCGCTCAAGGACGGCATGCTGGTGACGGTGAGCTGCGCCGAGGGCGACACCGGCAACATCTACGACGGCCTGCTCGAAACGGAGATCACCGAAGTGCAGCGCGGCACCATGCCCGAGGTGGACGTGAAGATCATGATGAACGTGGGCAACCCCCAGCTGGCGTTCGACTTCGCGCAGATCCCCAACGGTGGCGTGGGCCTGGCCCGTCTGGAATTCATCATCAACAACAACATCGGCGTGCACCCGAAGGCGATCCTGGACTACCCGCAGATCGACGCCGACCTGAAGAAGGCCGTGGAATCGGTGGCGCGAGGCCACGCTTCGCCGCGTGCGTTTTACGTGGACAAGGTGGCCGAAGGCGTGGCGACCATCGCAGCGGCTTTCTGGCCCCGGCCGGTGATCGTTCGCCTGTCGGACTTCAAGTCCAACGAGTACCGCAAGCTGGTCGGCGGCAGCCGCTACGAGCCCGATGAAGAGAACCCCATGCTGGGCTTCCGCGGTGCGGCCCGCTACATCAGCGAAGACTTCCGCGAAGCCTTTGCCATGGAGTGCGAGGCCTTGAAGCGTGTGCGCGAAGACATGGGACTGGACAACGTGCAGGTGATGGTGCCGTTTGTGCGCACCCTGGGCCAGGCCCAGCGTGTGACCGAGTTGCTGGCCGAGAAGGGCCTCAAGCGCGGCGAGAACGGGCTCAAGGTCATCATGATGTGCGAGATCCCGAGCAACGCCGTGCTGGCCCACGAGTTCCTGCAGTTCTTCGACGGCTTCTCGATCGGCTCGAACGACCTGACCCAGCTCACCCTGGGTCTGGACCGTGACTCGGGCCTGGAGCTGCTGGCCAAGGACTTCGACGAGCGCGATCCGGCCGTCAAGGCCCTGCTCAAGATGGCCATCGGCGCTTGCAAGGCCGAGGGCAAGTACGTGGGCATCTGCGGCCAGGGCCCCAGCGATCACCCGGATTTCGCCCAGTGGCTGCAGGCCGAAGGCATCAGCTCGATCTCGCTGAACCCGGACTCCGTGGTGGACACCTGGCAGTTGCTGGCAGCGTCCCAGAAATAAAGCGCAGGCGAGCACGGCGCACGGCGGCTGGGGGCAACCCTTGCCGCCTTTTTTGTTGCGTTGCAACGTAAGCCCGTGGTCAGTGCTTGGGGCACAATCCTTTGAGACAGGCGCGGCGATGCATCGCGCCCGCCGCTTGAGGAGACACACATGTTTCAAGGCCTGGATGCCCAACGCCTGGTGGCCCTGTTCGTGGCCGGCTGGGCGTTGTTGAGCTTTCCTTTGCTGGCGCTCTGGGACCACGAAGCGAGGGTCTTCGGGTTGCCACTGTTTCCTTTGGCCTTGTTCGGTATCTGGGCGCTGCTGATCGCGGCGCTGGCCTGGGTCGTCGAGCACGGACGCGAACGCGATCCTGCAGCCAGCGACTCCGCACGGCCCCACTGACGCAACACGACCCGCCCATGCTGTCCGCCCCGCTGGTCATCGCCGTTTCGTTCGCCTACCTGTTGCTGCTGTTCGCCGTGGCCTACTGGGGCGACTGGCGTGCAGCGCAAGGCCGCTCGGTAATTTCCAGTCCCTGGGTGTACGCCCTGTCGATGGCGGTCTACTGTACCGCCTGGACCTACTTCGGCAGCGTGGGGCGCGCGGCCAACTCGGGCGTGTGGTTCCTGCCGATCTACCTCGGGCCGATGCTGGCCATGATCCTGGCCTGGATGGTGGTGCGCAAGATGATCCGCGTGGCCAAGACCTACCGCATTACCTCCATCGCCGACTTCATTGCCAGCCGCTACGGCAAGAGCCCTCTGCTGGCCGGCCTGGTGACGATGATCACGGTGGTCGGCATCGTGCCCTACATCGCACTGCAGCTCAAGGCGATCGCCAGCGGTTACGCCGTGCTGACCTCGCCGCTGGGCTCGCCCGCGGTGCAAAGCGCGCAATGGTGGAACGACAGCACCCTGTATGTGGCGCTGATGCTGGCGGGTTTCACCATGGTGTTTGGCGCGCGCCACCTCGACAGCACCGAGCGCCATGAAGGCATGGTGGCAGCGATCGCTTTCGAGTCGGTGGTCAAGCTGGTGGCCTTTCTGGCTGTGGGCCTCTTTGTCTCGTTCGGCTTGTTCGCCAGCCCGGCCGCGCTGTTTGACCAGGCCTACGCGGTGGCCGAACTGCGCCGCTTGTTGCAGTTCGGCCAGAACCAGCCTTTTGCGTATCCGCAGTGGTTCGGCCTCACCCTGCTGGCCATGCTGTCGGTGATTTTTCTGCCGCGGCAGTTCCAGGTGATGGTGGTGGAAAACGTCGACGAGCAGCACCTGCGCCGCGCGGTCTGGGTGTTTCCGCTCTACCTGCTGCTGATCAACCTGTTTGTGTTGCCCATTGCCATCGGTGGCTTGCTGCACTTTGGCCCGGGGCGCATGGATCCGGAAACCTTCATCCTTTCGCTGCCCCTGTCGCAGGGCCATGGGGCGCTGGCGCTGGCGGCCTTCGTCGGCGGGCTCTCCGCCGCGACCGGCATGGTGATCGTCGAAGCGATCGCGGTTTCCACCATGGTCTGCAACGACCTGGTCATGCCCCTCCTGCTGCGCATGAGGCGCTTCGGTGCGCGCGCCAGCGGTGACCTCACCGGCCTGCTGCTGGGCATCCGGCGCCTGGCCATCCTGGGCATCCTGCTGCTGGGCTACCTGTATTTCCACCTGGCGGGCGAGGCCTACGCGCTGGTCAGCATCGGCCTCATCAGTTTCGCCGCGGTGGCGCAGTTCGCCCCCGCCATGCTGGGCGGCCTGTACTGGAAAGGCGGCACACGCCGTGGCGCCCTGGCCGGTCTCCTGCTGGGTTTCGGCTTCTGGGTCTACACCCTGATGTTGCCCTCGCTGGCCAAGTCGGGCTGGCTGGATTCGGACTTTCTGCAGTTCGGCCCCTTTGGCTGGCACTGGTTCAAACCCGAGGCGTTTCTTGGCCTCTCGGGACTCGACAACCTGACGCATTCGCTCTTCTGGAGCCTGCTGGCGAACATTGGAGCCTACGTGGGTGTGTCGCTGTGGCGGGCACCATCGGCCGCTGAAACCAGCCAGGCGCTGTTGTTCGTCGACGTGTTCAACCGCACGGCGCATGCGCGGCCGGTGTTCTGGCAGGGCAAGGCGCAGGTGTCGGCGCTGCTGCCGCTGACCGGGCGCTTTCTCGGTGTGGACGTGGCCCAGCGGCTGTTTGTGGGCTATGCCGCGCGCCTGGGTGTGGCCAGCATCGACCAGATCCCGGGCGACGCGCGGCTGGTGCATTTTGTCGAGACCCAGCTCGCGGGTGCCATCGGCAGCGCCTCGGCGCGGGTCATGGTCGCTGCGGTGGTGGAAGAAGAGGCACTGGACCTGGACGACGTGATGCGCATCCTCGACGAGGCCTCGCAGCTGCGGGCCTATTCGCATGCGCTGGAGGACAAATCGCGTTCGCTGGAGCGGGCCACGGCCGAATTGCGCGAGGCCAATGAGAAGCTCAAGAGCCTGGACCGCATGAAGGACGACTTCATGTCTTCGGTGACCCACGAGCTGCGCACGCCCTTGACCTCCATCAGGGCCCTGTCGGAGCTGATGCGCGACGATGACCACATGGACATGGCGCAACGACAGCAGTTCCTGGGCATCATTGTCACCGAGGCCGAACGCCTGAGCCGGCTGGTGAATCAGGTGCTGGACATGGCCAAGATTGAGGCAGGACACGCCGAGTGGCACGACACCGATGTGGATCTGCGCGAGGTGGCCGAACAGGCCGCGGGCACCATGAAGGAGAGCTACCGCGAGCGTGGGGTGACGCTGGTGCTGAGCTTGCCCTCGCAGGTGCATGCGGTCCGGGCCGACGCCGATCGGCTCACGCAGGTGGTGCTGAACCTGCTGTCGAATGCCCTGAAGTACGCCCCCCGAGAGGGTGGTCGTGTGGTGCTGCGCCTGCATGAGGACCCGGACCGTCTGACCGTGGAGGTCGAAGACAACGGCCCGGGCATCCCGCTGGAACAGCAGGCGGTGGCCTTTGAAAAATTCCGGCAGGTCGCCGGTGACGACCATTACCGGGCGGGCGGCACGGGGCTGGGCCTGCCCATCAGCCGCCAGATCGTCGAGCATTTTGGCGGCAGCATGTGGCTGCGCTCAACGCCGGGGCAGGGCGCCTGCTTCGGCTTCTCGCTGCCCCGCCACACACCGACCGCCGCCGACGACAGCTACAACGACGAACACCAGAGGAGCACTGAAACATGAGCCAGAAAATACTGATTGCCGACGACGAACCGAACATCCTCATTTCGCTGGAGTTCCTCATGAAGCGCGAAGGCTTCGAGGTGGTGCTGGCGCGCGATGGCCAGGAAGCGATGGATGCGATTGCCCGCGAGCGCCCGGCGCTCGTCTTGCTCGACGTGATGATGCCGATCAAGACCGGTTTTGACGTCTGCTGCGAAGTACGCGCCAACGAAGACCTGCGCGACACCCGCATTCTCCTGCTCACCGCCAAGGGCCGCGACACCGATGTGGCCAAGGGGCTGGCGCTGGGTGCCAACGCTTACATGACCAAGCCGTTCTCGACCAAGGAACTGGTCCAGAAGGTGCGCGAGCTGCTGGGTGCGGCCTCATGAGTGGGCAGCAGAAGACAGACCGTCGCCTGTGGTGGCTGCTGGTCGTGGCGGCGGTGGTGTCGGTGGCCTGGTTGCTGGCAACGTTTGGCCTGCTCGGTTCGACCCTGGAGCCGGACGACCGGGCGACCATCTGGGGCCTGCTGGGGGACCGTCTGATGCTGATCTCCCTGACGTGGGGCGCCGGCATGGCGGCCATCGCCTGGGGTCTGAAGCGCTGGTTCGACCACTGGGTCACGCCTTCGGTGCAACTGGCCGAAGAAGCGCAGGTGCTGCTGCGCACCGACGTCGTGCGCGAACTCACGCCCAAAGGCAATGTTGAGACCAAGGTGCTGGTGGGGCTGTTCAACCAGCTGGTGGGGCAACGCGAAGACCTGCGGCGCGAGATGGACGCCAAGGTGCATGAGGCGGCGCAAGGCATCGAGCAGGAAAAGTCGCGTCTGGCCGCGCTCATGTCCGAGCTCACGCAAAGCGTCGTGGTCTGCAACCTCGACGGCCGCATTATTCTGTACAACAACCGCGCGCGCATGCAGTTCCGCGCGCTCTCGCAGGCGCCCGGCGTGGCCGGTGGCGCCGAACTGATCGGTCTCGGTCGCTCGATCTACAGCGTGTTCGACCGCAAGCTGGTGGCCCACGCACTGGAGAACATCCAGCAGCGCATGCTGCGTGGCGCCGGCCAGCCGTCGGCCCAGTTCGTGACCACCACGGCGGCCGGTCAGCTGCTGCGGGTACAGATGGCGCCGGTGCGTTCGGCCCAGGCCCAGGCGGCCGAGTCGCCGGCCGACCGCATCGAACTTAGCGGCTTCGTGCTGATGCTGGACAACATCACGCGCGACTACGAGGCCGAGTCGGCCAAAGACCAGGTGCTGCACTCGCTCACCGAGGGCAGCCGTTCTGCACTGGCCAACATGCAGGCCGCGATCGACATGCTCGACTATCCCGATCTGGAACCCGCCATGCGCGAGCGCTTCCTGGGGGTCATCCGCGAAGAGACGCGCACGCTCAGCCAGCGCATTGGGGCGCTGGAAGCGGGCTCGGCCGACAGCCTCAAGACCCGCTGGCCGCTGGAAGACATGCTGGGCGCCGATCTCGTGAACGCTGCACTGCGCCGCATTGAGGTGGTGACCGGCCTGCCGGCTTCGACGGTGGACGTGGACAGCGCTCTGTGGCTCAAGGTGGAGAGCTTTTCGATGCTGCAGGCGCTGGTGTACCTCACCGGCCGCCTGGCCGACGAGTTCGAGGTGCGTTTCGTGCAGCTGCGCCTGGGGCCCGCTACGGGCAGCCCTGGCAAGGCCCAGCTGGACCTCATATGGTCCGGTCAGGCGATGAGCACCGAGACGGTGATGAGCTGGGAAATGGACCCGATGAAGGTGGGCCATGAAACCACGCGCCTGACCGTGCGTGACGTGGTCGAGCGCCATGGCGGCGCTTTCTGGTTCGAGCGCGAACGCGTGCGCCACCAGGCTTTCTTCCGCTTCCTGTTGCCGCTGGCAAATCCCCAGGAGCAGGTGGACGCTGCCACGTTCCTGAAAAGCGAAAGCCGCCCGGAGTATTACGACTTCGACCTGTTCAAGACCACCGAGCAGACGCGCTCGCTGGACGACCGCAAGCTCGCCGATCTGGTCTACACGGTGTTCGACACCGAGACCACCGGGCTCAATCCGTCGCAGGGCGACGAGATCATCCAGATCGGTGCGGCGCGCATCGTCAACAACAAGCTGTTGCGCCAGGAGTGTTTCGAACAGCTGGTGGACCCGAAGCGCCCGATCCCGGCGGCGTCGATTCCCATCCACGGCATCCAGCCCGAGATGGTGGTGGGGCAGCCGACCATCGACCAGGTGTTGCCGGCCTTCCATGCCTTCGCGCAGGACACCGTGCTGGTGGCGCACAACGCTGCGTTTGACATGCGTTTCCTGCAGCTCAAGGAGGCGCAGACCGGTGTGGTTTTTGACCACCCGGTGCTGGACACGCTGCTGCTCTCCGCGCTGATCCATCCCAACCAGGACTCGCACCGGCTGGAGGCCTTGGCCGAGCGCTTCAACGTCACCGTCATCGGGCGCCACACCGCACTGGGCGACGCCATGGTCACCGCCGAGGTGTTTGTGAAACTGATTCCGATGCTGGCCGAAAAGGGGATCCACACGCTGGGCGAGGCGCGGGAAGCGGCGCAGAAGACGTACTACGCCCGAATCAAGTATTGACCCCCCCGCGCCCGGAGGGCGAGTCACCCCCCAGGGGGAGGCACTGGCGGCCCGGCGAAGCCGGTTCCGCGGTGCCCTGGGATCAACTCCCACTCGCATCACCCAGTACCTCTCCGGAGCGCGTGCCTTGACCCAGGATGCGGTGGAACCGGCTTTGCCGGGCCACTCGCATCGCCCCCTGGGGGGTGACGGCCGCAGGCCGGCGCGGGGGGTATCACATCTTATAGCGCTGACCCAGAACGCTTTGCAGTGACTGGACCACGGTGAAGGCGTCCTTGAGCTGGGAGCGTTCGAAATTGGAGATGTCGTCCGGATTCAGGTAGTTGTCCGGGGCCAGACCGGCGGCGATCTGGCGGGCCTGGTGCTGGATGCGGGTGAAGGCCAGAAACTCCAGCGCATCACGCAGGTCGCGGGCGCTCTGTTCGCTGATGGAACCGCCCGCTGCGGCGCCCAGCAGCCGGTCGTGGGTGTTCACGGCATCGTCGCCGCCGGCCAGCGCGTACACGCGGGCCAGATCGACGATGGGCACCACACCGGTGTGCTTGAGGTCGATGGTGCCCTTGTGCTCACCGCTGCGGATGCTGGAGATGCCCTTGAACATGCCCAGCGGCGGTTGGTGCGTGAGCGCGTTGCCCACCATGAGGGCCAGAAAGATGCTGTTGCCCCTGGTGCGTTCGAGCACATCGCGGCGCAGTCCGTCGAGCAACTGGTTGTTGCCGTGCACGGCGCGCAGGTCAAAGAACACACAGGTCAGCATCAACGATTTCGGATCGGGCTGACCGGTCCAGCGCGCAAAGTACTCGGCCCAGCGCCGGCGTGGTTGGCGCCAGGTGTCTGTCATGGCCATCATCTCGCCGGGGCAGTAGACGTAACCGCAGGCGTCCAGCCCGTCGCAGACGAACTGGGCCAGAGACTTGAAGTAGGCGCCGTGTTGCGCTTCGTCGTAGCTGTCGTCCAGCACCATGCAGTTGTCCTGGTCGGACTTGGCGGTCTGCTCGCTGCGCGCCTGGGAACCGGCGGCCACCCACACGTAGTCCACCGGCGCCGGGCCGAAGCGGGCCTCGCCGAGTTGCAGCAGCCGGCTGGTGATGGCGTCGGTGATGGCGGTGATGATGTGGCCGGTGCTGTAGGCCGAAGCCTGGGCCGATGCCAGGCTCTGCTGCAGGCGCTTGATCTTGGTGCTGGCTTGCTGCAGGCCTTCGACGCTGCCTTGTTTGTAGATGTCACCCGCCAGGTACACGGCCGAGGTGCTGTGCTGCTCGGTCAGGTCGGTGGCGGTGATCATGCCGGCGATGCGCTGGCCGTCGAGCACAGGCACGTGGTGGATGTTGTGGCGGGCCATGAGCAGCAAGGCATCAAAGGCCGGGTTCTGCACGTCGATGGTCATGGGCGCGAGCGTGGCGATGTCCATGATCGAGCGTCCGGTGTCCATGCCGGCGGCAATGACCCGGTTGCGCAGGTCGCGGTCGGTGATCAGTCCAAAAAGGTGGTCCCGCTCCACGATCAGCACCGAGGACACGCGCTTTTCACTCATGATCTGCGCCGCCTCGCGGATGCTGGTTTGTGGGGGCAGGGTGATGGGTGCTCGCTTGATCAGCGCGCGCACCGGGGTGGTCATCAGGTTGAGCGCGGGGTCGGTCTCGGTGCCGGCGCTGGCCAGGGCGTTGCGTGGGAGGCGATTCCCCTGGGGCAGGAAATAGGCGAGGGCAGGGGCTTCCTGGCGCAAGGCACCCAGGGTGGCGTGGTCGAGTTGCGCGACGCGGCAGGCGCTCAGGGCGACCGCGGCGCAGGCCATCAGGTCAGCTCCCTGGTCCAGACCAAAGAACTCACCCGCCTGCAAGCTGAGCAGCGGTTGGTCATCGGCATCCTGCAGCTCCACGGCGCCGTCCATGAGCCAGTACAGATGGGACGTGAACGTTTCGCCATCGGCCAGGCGCACGCCGGCCTCGTACCCCTGAACCATCAAGGCTTTGGCCAACGAGGCCTGGGCACTGGTGGGCAAGCGGCCGAACACCCGGTGGGCTTCGATGGCGGTGGCGAGGGAGGGGTTTTTGCTGGCGGATGCGCTCATGTCCTGGACCTGTTGGAATGCTTGCCGGACATGCTACACCCCGGGAGAAGGGGGTATTGCGGGTATACCCTGTTGGCGTTTGACCTGTGTCAGACGCGATGTCGGCGCTTCTGTAAGAACTTGGTAAGCTCGAAATCCAGAATGGCGCCACCTTGTCCTGAGCCTTGCATGTTGATCCTCCTCTCTGCCGTCAAACTCGTCGCTGAAATCGCCCTGCTGGCG
>Ga0209066_10002785_pt1 | contig 20749 bp, 23 predicted proteins | sample All_14_2_FD_187198 | JGI IMG/M metagenome (GOLD analysis project Ga0209066, IMG submission 187198) | Freshwater microbial communities in response to fracking from Pennsylvania, USA - Allegheny Zone_MetaG_DW_15 (SPAdes) (version 2) ... | reverse complement strand
ATGCCTGTTTCGGCTATCAGCTCATCCACGCTCACGGGCATATTGCCCAAAAGGCTTGTAATAAGGGTGTGGGCTTCATCGAGTGTCTGGGTGTCAGGCTCGTGCCCGTCAAAGTAATCAGGCGCGGGGGCCGCTTCACGTACGATACGCAGGGATTTCTGGCGGGCGAGCGCATCGAGGATGTCGGCGGCCGACGTTACAAGCGCTGCGCCATCACGAATAAGGCTATTTGGCCCTGATGCGCGTGGGTCAAACGGGTGGCCGGGCACGGCAAATACCTCGCGCCCTTGGTCGGCGGCAATGTGGGCGGTAATAAGGGAGCCGGATTTTGTTGTGGCTTCAACCACCACTACACCTAATGAAAGGCCAGATATGATGCGGTTACGGCGTGGGAAATGCTGGGAAGATGGCTGCATCCCCAGCGGGTTTTCAGCTACGATGCAGCCTTTTTCGGCAATGGCTGCGTAAAGCTGCTTGTTTTCAAGCGGGTATATAACGTCAACGCCGCCGGCTACCACGGCAATGGTACCCGTGTTTAAGGCTGCGCCGTGGGCGGCTGTATCGATACCGCGTGCGAGGCCTGACGTAATGCACAACCCTGTGCGCCCCAGATTTTCAGCCACCGATTCCGCAAAGCGGCGGCCCTGCAGCGATGCGTTGCGCGACCCTACAATGGCGATGCCGCTTTTTTTTAGAAGGGCGGCATCGCCCAGTACGGTCAATGTCATCGGGGCGTCATCGGTTGCGGCCAGCAGGGCTGGGTAATCATCATCACCGAATACCAGCAGCTTGGCGCCGGCTTCATCAATGCGGCTTAATTCGTCTTCGGCAATATGGGGGGCGCAGGCGACCATGGGCTTCGCGCTGGCACCACGGCGGGCTGCTAGCTCAGGCAAGGCATCAAGGGCGCGCTGGGCGTTGCTGTAGCGGTCAAGGAAGCGGCGAAAGGTTACGGGGCCCACACCATCGGTGCGGGCAAGGCGCAGGCGCGCCAGAATTTCAGGCGGCGGGAGCATCCTTTTTCTTTCCGATCTTGGGTTCTTCGCCCTTCAGGATGCGTTTGATATTCTCGCGGTGCTTCCACCACACCAGCAGCGCAATGGTACCTACCAGCCAGCACCATTTAGGGGAATAGAAATAGGCCGTGAGGAATGGGGCGGCCGCCATAGCCAGCAGAGCCGAGAGGGATGATATGCGGGTGACAAGAGCCGTGGCCAGCCACACGAGGCAGGCACCAAGGCCCGCCCAGGGCACAAAGGCCAGCAATACGCCAAGTGTTGTGGCGACGCCTTTGCCGCCTTTGAACTTGAGCCACACAGGATACAGATGGCCGAGTACGCTGCCCATGGCTGCACCCATTTCGGCCTGCAGGCCCCAGTGCGATGCAATGAGGACGGCGGCGGCACCTTTACCACTGTCAAGAATGAGGGTGAGGAGTGCCAGATCTTTCCGGCCGGTGCGAAGCACGTTGGTGGCACCGATATTACCGGAGCCTATATCGCGTATGTCGCCCAGGCCCGCCAGTTTTGTAATGACGAGGCCAAAAGGGATGGACCCCAGCAAATAGCCGAGGGCGATGCTGATGAAAGCAGTGATTGTAAAGTGGTGGGCGATAACAGTTTCCATGCCCCTACTGTGACTTGGAAATTCGACAGGTCAAGGCTTAGCTTCCGTTTTACCCAGCGAGCCTTCAAACAGGATGCGACGCAAGATGCCGGGGGTCAGTACGGAAAGCGGGTTGACTGACACGCTTGGGTCGGCGCTGGGGCCTGACATCGTGTACGTGGCTGCAAAAATGCCGCTGCCGGCGGCGCCGCCCGTTAAAATATCACCCACCAGCGGGATTTTAGAGACAATGGAATTGAGCTGCGATAGCGGAATGGCGGTACCCTGAAGGGCCATGGTGTCGGTTGCGGTATTGACGCTGCCCTCGAAGGTCAGGCCCAGTGATGCCCCGGATGTACGGCCATCGGCAAATTGTATGGTCATGCCGCCCGGGCGGTTCAGCAGCGCCATGTTACCTTCTGCGCGGTCAAAATGCAGGCCTGTATCGGCTGATAATATATTGAGCAGGCCGGGCACGGACAGCATGTTGACGAGCTTTGCCAGCATGGGGGCTTTTACGACGGCGAATTGTTCGATCAGCATTGTGCCTTTCATATCGCCCGGCTGGCCTTTGGCAATCGGCTTGCCTTCGATATGCAGTTTGCCTCCACGTACACGGTCGGTCACGCCAAAGGCTGCGAGGGTTGCGCCTGCATCGGTACCATCCCATAACAGGCGGGCATTGTCGTATTGCAGGGTGACGGGGCCAGTACCGGCCTGTCCATCAAGTGAGGCCGTTTTGATAGTGCCATCGGCATTGCCGATAAAGCTGGCGGTCACGTTTTTAAGTGGCAAGTCAGACACGTACAGCTGATTGGTTTTGAGAGTTATATCGTACGCTAAGGGCGTTTCAACCGTTGGTTTGGTTGGTTGTGCGTCAGGTTTTTTTGATGCGTCTGGTTTTTTGGTGTTGCCCATGATGTAACGGGCGTCAAATGATGCGCCGGTAACCTTGGCCTTGATGTTGTTTTCGTTCTGCCATGTGGCGTCGATGATGGCATCGGTCGCGCCCATTCTGACGCCGTTCAGTAATGCTTTTGACAAAATGGGATCGTTATTCTTGTCGCGCGCGAATGCAATATTGCCCGACGCGATATTGAAGCCCGTGCCTTTAACGGCCAGTGTATCAATGGACTGTATGAAGCCTTTTTGTAGAGTGGCGGTCATGTTCAGGGTGGCTGGTACCCCAGTATCCTTGACCGCATTGAACGGGTTTGAAAGGTCTATTTTTGCGGCATCAAGCGTGGCTGCAACCGTAAGTTTTGATTTGCCGTCAGGCGTTGTCAGCATGGCGATTTTTGCAGGGATTGTGCCTTCAATATGCTGTTCGATCGAGCCTATGAAATGCCCACGGATATTTTTATCCGTTTTAATATCGGCATCAAGTTTAGATGCGAATTCATCGGTTGGTTTTGGTGAGAATAATTCATGCCACGAGACAGTGGCGGGTTGCCCCTCGATGAAACCGGTTCCCGATATCTTGAAATGGTTTTCGCTGGCTTCAAGGTCAAACGCGGGGCCGGCAAGCAGCAGACCCTTGACGGCGGCAGGCATCGACAAATCGTGCAATTTTGCCTGTGCCGCTACGTGTACGTCTTCGACTTTCATGTCTTTGGTGGTGGGGAATGAGACCTTAAGGTCAACATCAGCCGTACCTTTGGCTTTGGTGCCGTCAATATCGACCTTGCGGCGATACGAAATCGGTTCGCGGTCAAGGTAGTCGAATACGGCGCTGATCGGCCCGTTCATCGTCAGGTTCAGTTCAGCGTGGCCGGTGCCGGCTGTAATCAGGTCATCGAAGTACATGCGCCCTTTGGTGACATTCAACTGCCCTATATCGGCTTTATCAATATCAAGGGTCAGTGACAGGCCTTCGTAAATGCCGGTGCCGGTCGTGCCTTTGGATGGAAACATCGGTTCCCGGTAGTCAACGGTCACGCCTGTATAGCCAAACGTACCTTTGATATTGCCGGTTGCAATATCCCATGTGTATTCAGGTTCAGTGTCGCCAGGCTGCTGCTCAAGCATTTTGCGGTTTGCTGTGAAGGGCACATTGACATCGATATTGGTGAAACGGCCTTTGTCCATCCGATCGACCAGCCAGTGGCGGCCGCCGCTATCCCACACAGCGGGCCATACGGCAGGCAATACATCGACGGCGATTACGGGTATTTTAGCGGTCAGATGGCCTTTCAGCTTATTCCAGCCGCCAACGGCAGCCAGCGTGCCTGTCGTTGTGAGGGTGATGCCCTTTAGTGTGAGGGTTGCATTTTGAAGGGCCAGTGTTTGGGTTTCGGGGTCGAAGCCGACATCGATGTCGAATTTCGTGAGTTTCTGGTCTTCAAGGCCGGTGCCGTAATTGCGCGGCCAGTGCAGTGTGCCGTCATCCCCCTTGAGGCGCAGCGACAGAAAATCGAGCGAGAAGTCATTTTTAAGCCTGATCTCGGCACGGCCCTGTACTAGCATGTCGATCATGGGCAGGTTCGCAGCCCGCAGGATGCTGCCGATAAGTTTGCGCGTGCTGGCATCATGCAGGCTGGCATTGGCTGTCAGTGTTTTGTCGGCGGCATCGTAGATAAAATCGAATGTTGCCTGCGAACCATCCTGAATGCCGGTCAGCGTCATGGTCAGGAAACCTGTGACGGAGCGACCACCGAAGCCGTTGTCTTGCGTGACTTCCATGTTCACGTCGTCAAAGCGGCGGATGAGCGCGTCTTTCTGGTCTTCGAATATAACGCGCGTGCCGGATAACGTAAGTTTATCAACTGAAGGCAGGTCGTTGACGAGGTTATCGAGTTTGAGGGCTACAGATTCAGCGGCTTCTTTTTTGTCGGTATCAACGCCCGTCAGTGTGATTGTGCCATCAGGCAGGCGGATGATACGTACGGACAGGCTTTCGATTTTTGCATATTTGAAGCGTGCTTGCGCCAGAAGCAAGCGCCATGGCGAAAGGCCCATATCGATGCGGTTGATGGTCAAGAATTCGCCACGGGGGCCAAGCAGGTGTACGTTGTTCATTTGCAGGGCTAACGGGTTGCCACGGCCTTGCTGCGTCAGGGTCAGGCTGCCGATTTTGACGCGCATTCGCTCTTGCCGGCTCATGACTTTTTCAATGACGGGGATGGCGCGTGCCGCATTGACAGGGCCTTGCGACAATTCCCATGCAAGGGCAGCTGCGCCTACGATAGCCGCGCCCACAACACCCATAAAAGCCCAAAACAAAGTGCCGCCGATGCGGTTTATCAGTTTACGGTGCTTGTAATACGCCGTGAGTGGCAACTTGACTTCTTCGTCCATCGGAACAGTTATAAAGCAAATGTAAGAGGAATATTCCATGCCTGAATTGCAAATAGGGGACATAGCCCCAGATTTCGTCATGCCAAGTATAGGGCCTGAAATAGGCGAGAAAACGCTTTCAAAGGCTGATTTTGTAGGCGGGCCCTTCGTATTATACTTTTATCCGCGCGATGCGACGCCAGGCTGCACCAGCGAAGCCTGCGATTTCCGCGACAATTTTGCCCAGTTCAATAAGCTGGGAGCTAAGGTTTTGGGCGTGTCAAAAGACAATATCGTAAGCCATGACAAATTCATCAAGAAGCATGAACTGAACTTCCCTCTTGCATACGATAAAGACGGGCAGGCCTGTGAGGCTTACGGCACATGGGTCGAAAAAAGCATGTATGGCCGCAAATATATGGGCATCGACCGCGCGACTTTCCTGATTGACGCTAAGGGCCGTATTGTCGGTATCTGGCGAAAGGTCAAGGTTGGCGGGCATGTCGCTGAGCTTGCCAACGCCATCAAGGCGCTGGACAAAGCTGCGGCCTAACGGCGATCTTTAAAAAAATCCTGCAGTAGTTTCGCGGCGGCGTCTTCATCGATGCCGCCGTAAATGTCTGGCTTATGGTTTGTGGTCGGCTGTTCAAAAATACGTGGCCCGTGTTCAACGCCCCCGCCTTTCGGGTCATAGGCGCCAAAATACACGCGGCGGATGCGTGCCCCTGCAATGGCAGCCGCACACATGGCGCAGGGTTCAAGGGTTACGTATAAATCATGGTCAGGCAGGCGCGGGGCGCCAATGGCCTCGCAGCGCATCCGTATGACCAGTATCTCGGCATGTGCCGTGGGGTCGCACGCGGCTTCGGTGCGGTTGCCAGCGCTGGCTACTATCTGGCCCGTCAAGGCATCGACCAGCACGGCGCCAATGGGCACTTCGCCGCGGGCGGCGGCGTCGGCAGCCTCTTTCAAGGCAATTTGCATTGGGGTATGGTCAGCGCACATAAAATGTAGCGTAATGACAGCTAAGCGAATTGCCAAGCCAAGAGGATTATCAGAGGACGCATGAGGGTTACGGGGGGAGAAGCGCGCGGGCGGATTTTAAAGGTGCCGGATACCAATACCGTGCGCCCTACATCCGACAAAGTGCGCCAGATGCTGTTCAATATGCTGGCACATAGCGTGTGGGCCAGCCGCGCGGGGTTTGAGTTGCCGGGCGCGCATGTGATGGACGGGTTTTGCGGTACAGGTGCCTTGGGCATTGAAGCGTTGTCGCGCGGGGCTGCTTCGTGCGTATTCATTGACCATGACGGGCGCGTATTACAGGTGGCGCAGGCCAATGTGAAAGCCTGCGGGTATGACGCGCAATCGCAATTCTTCATCAAAGGCTGCCAGAAACTGGGGCCACGGCCTGACAAAATTCCGCCACGAAATCTTGTTCTGCTCGACCCGCCTTACAAGAAAGATTTTATTACGCCGACACTTGCAGCGCTGGTGGAAGGCCAATGGCTGGCGCCCGATGCACTGGTGATTGCCGAGAGTGAGAAGGCGTGGGCTGGCGATGTGCCTCAATCGCTTGAGAGTGTCCATATCCGGGTGGATGGGGATACACAACTGAACATATGGTACCGGACAACATGACCCTGATGGATTTTCTGCAAGCGGCCTTTATGGGCCTTGTTGAGGCGGCTACCGAATTTATTCCCGTGTCATCGACCGGGCATTTGATTCTGGCAGGCAAGATTATCGGCTTTGAAGGGCCGTTGGCTGATGTGTTTGAAGTGGTGATCCAGCTTGGGGCTATTCTGGCTATCTGTGCCTTGTACTTCAAACGGCTTTTGAATGTGGTGCTGGGGCTGGGGCATGATGAGGGTGCGCGGCATTTCGCGATTGTCAGCATCATTGCCGTGATACCTGCTTTCATTGCGGGCGCATTGCTGCATGACATTATTAAAACCGTACTGTTTTCACCTTTGATTGTATGCGTATCAATGGTGGTTGGCGGTTTCATTATTTTGTTCGTTGAGCGCCGCAAGCCTATGGCGCGTTATGCTGAAATCGAAACCATGCCGTATGTGACGGGCCTTAAAATAGGTCTCGCGCAGTGCCTCGCGCTTATCCCCGGCGTATCGCGGTCGGGTGCAACCATTATGGGCGCTGTATGGCTGGGTGTTGAGCGCAAGATGGCGGCCGAATTTTCGTTCTTTCAGGCCATCCCCATCATGCTGGGCGCATCGGTGCTTGATTTGTGGAAGAACCGCCACGGTATTGATGCATCAGGCGCTGGTATTATTGCGGTCGGTTTCATTACATCGTTTATTGGCGCGTTGTTTGTCGTGCGCTGGATGATGCGTTTTGTAGGCCGCCATGGTTTCGCGCCGTTCGCCTATTACCGGATTGTGGCGGGTCTGATAGGGCTTGGGGTATTGTTGCTTATGCCGTGATGCCGCGCTTGTCGCGCATGATGATGCCCAAGGCCGCAATCGCGCGGTCCATCGGGTCGGCAATTTTGGTGGCGTTTCGCAAAATGCGGTCAACCGTATCGCGGGCTTTTTCAATCGGCACTTCTGGTTCAAGCGTACGGTAATCGGGCGATGGGTCGATCATGGCGTAGAGCGATGAAAGTTCGGATGCAATTTGCGGCCCCAGCAGGACGATTTTATCGATATGCGCGTCATACACGGTGCGGGAAAGCGCAGGTTTTTCGTGAATGATATCGCCCGCGCGCTGGTATTTCGGCTTTTTGGACGGGTCGCGCAGTGACTTCAGCAGTTCTTCGTAAATAACCAGAAACGCATCCAGCTTGGCGCGGTTGGTGTTGATTTCGCCTTCAAGAGCCGAGGCTATCACGTATTTTTCGCGTTCTTTCAACTGGCGTTCGCGTTTTTGGGTGCCTGCCAGCTGGTGTTTTTGCAGTGAGATGAGCTGGCGAAAGCCCGCATGCATGATCCAGCCGACGATCAGGAAGCCGATGAGGGGGACAAGCAGCAATGCGCCTGCGACCACCCATAGCGGTACGTCGCCCGGTATGCCCATGTTGTTACCGCCTCCTTGGGTGGCTATACTGGTAGCCGCGGGAGCGGCACTGCCATTGCCCCATATACCTGCCTGTGCGATGCGGGCCTTACGCTCGGCCGTGATATATGCAGGGGCTAAAGCGCTGCCCATCACGTCGCGGCGGTTGACCGATACGAAACCCGACTGGATGAGCATGAGCGCAATATCGCGTTCCTGCCCGTTGAGGCACTGGGCGCGCAAAGGCGCGCCACCCTGGGGCATGACCATGGGTGTGCATTTGACGGCGTCTTCGCCCATCAGGTCGTCGATGGCCAGGCGGGCGCGGTTGTTTTCAAGTGTGTTGGGGCCGGTTGCGGGCTGGACCCCCCACAAATTTATGACCATACCGCCGCCTGCCATAGTCTGGGCATCAATGGCATAGGCCTTGACGGCGAAAGGCTTGACGGTCTGTTGCGCGTGGGCTGTGGCCATAGACCCCATCAGGGCCAATGACATAACCAGCAGGCGCAATGGAAAACGAAAGACCATGGATAGAACTTTTTTATGACCGAGGAATCGTGAGTTTTGACAGAAAATGTCGCTACCTGTAAGGTTAGGGGCATTAACCCGCTGCGTCAAAAGGATTTTACGTTAATGAAGCTGTCATTTCGCGAACTAATGGACCGGTTGGGCGTCGGGCGGGCATTGTCCCCCTATGAGACGCAGCCATGGGTTCATAGCGACCTGACGGACGGCATTACCGCCTCGGCTGAGGTGCGCGTGAGTGGCGACGGCGATGAAATCGAAGCCGAATTGCAATTCATGTATGACACGCCGCCTGCCGGAAAAACCCCGGTTGAACAGATTGTATGGCTGAAAGCCAAGCCGCTGATCCGCCTTCAGGGCTTATGGGCCACGACTGACCTTTGGGTCCGGCGCGAAAATTACGCCAACAAGGTTTACGGCTGGGAAGAGAAGGGCTGTAACTTCTTCCGCGCCTGCGTGCGCGAATTGAAAGCCGAGCGCCTGCCGGATATCGACCTGCTCATCAGCCGTGAATTATCAAGCCGCGAAGTGTTTGGCGGCGGTGCTGGCGAGGGGTCTAACAAGTCGCCCCAGATCAAGACAAACCAGCTTTTGTACGACATGAAGAACCCGCATAGCCGTGGTTTTTAGGCTGGGGTTTCTAATTTTTCGCGTCAAATCTTTGCTTTTGCGCCGCTTTTCCTTTAGCTTCCCCCGCCATGAGCTTAACGACACACGGCAAGGCCTTTGCGGCCCCGCGCACTGACGCCACAGGGCGTATCCCCCTTGTTGGTTTAACCATGGATCAGATGCGTGAAGCGCTGGCGGTTCATACCATTCCAGCGTTTCGCGCCAAGCAAATCTGGCACTGGGTGTACCAGCGCGGCGTACGCGATTTTGAAGGCATGGCCAACCTTTCAAAAGACCTGCGCGCGCTGCTGGCCACGCATTACACAATAGACCGCCCGAAAGTAGTGACCGAGCAGCGCTCGGATGACGGCACCATCAAATGGTTGCTTGCCATGTCTGATGGCCAGCAGGTTGAGACGGTTTTTATACCCGACGACACCCGCGGCACGTTGTGTATTTCAAGCCAGGTGGGCTGTACCTTAACCTGCAAATTCTGCCACACAGGCACGCAGCCTCTGGTACGTAACCTTGGTTGCCACGAAATTTTACAGCAGGTCATGCACGCCCGTGATGTGCTGAATGAATGGCCGCAATCCGCTGCTGCCAAAAAAGATGCCGTACAGGGTGATGATGACGGCCGCGACCTGACCAATATCGTGCTCATGGGCATGGGGGAGCCGTTGTATAATTACGAGAACGTGGCAGCCGCCATGAAAATTTGTATGGACCAAGACGGCCTTGCAATCGGCAAGCGCCGTATCACGCTATCAACATCGGGCGTTGTGCCGCTTATTCATCGCTGCGGGGAGGAACTGGGCATTAACCTTGCCATATCCCTCCATGCGCCGACGGATGAATTGCGCTCATCGCTCATGCCTATCAATAACAAGTACCCATTGGCCGACCTTATGGAAGCCTGCCGCACTTACCCGGGTCTTACGAATATGCGCCGGATTACATTCGAGTATGTGATGCTGAAAGGTATCAATGACAGCGATGACGATGCGCGCGCGCTGATTGAGCTTTTGCGCGATATACCGCACAAGGTAAACTTAATCCCTTTCAATGCCTGGCCTGAGAGCGGATACGAGTGTTCAAGCAACACCCGTATCGACAAATTCTCGAAGGTGCTGATTGCGGCCGAAATTACAGCCACTGTCAGAAAACCACGCGGCCGGGATATCCTTGCTGCTTGTGGGCAATTGAAGTCCGAGAGCCAAAGAGCCCGGAAAACAGCCCCTGTTGGACATTAACCTTTTGCAGGCGTAGCATGGCTGTGGGTTGATTCTCTCACAGGGGTTCCATTCGGACTTCTCACCTGCTAGAACACGCAAACTGATAATCATAAAGACCCATAATATTGGGTTTCGGGGTTTTGATTTGGCTAGTTTAGTAGCCCGTACACTGAAGAATATGACGTTCAGGCTTGTTACCGGCAGCCGCCGTATTGTGCTGTCTGCGCCTGCGGCTATCTTCCATGCAGCACGCTGCGGTGTCATGCCCGTCAAAGACCGCCATGTCTATACCCGTTCAGGCCGTTTGCGTTTGCGCTATGTCGCCCTTATGGCCACCAGTTTTCTGGGCCTTGCTACATCCAATCTTTCCTTCACGCCAAATCACGGTTTCGAGATTGCAGAAGCGCAGGCCGGTTTTGCATCTGTGCCTGCCAGCGTTACGGCATCGGCGGCTGACCATGTGATGATGTTTAATGACGGCCAACACACAGCTGTGGCTTCGCTGGCGCCTGTTGTACCTGCCAAGCCTGCTATAGCGCACCCGGCTGCTTATTCGCGCAGCCTCACGATTCATCCCGGCGATACGTTGTCCGACCTTATGCAAGATGCCTCGCTGGCATCGGATGCGGCTGCCGACGCCATTGCCGCTCTTAAGGGTCATATTGACCCGCAGGCTTTGAAGGCTGGCCAAGGCATTACGGTCCATTATACTTGGAACCAGCACGATGGCGAACGCGTCAAGGCCATGGAATTCGAGCCGACACCGCTGACGCGCGTTGTGCTGAGCCAAGGCGCTGGTGGTGCCTTCAGGGTTGATAAGCTGCAAAAACCGTTGAAGCAGGAAGTGCGCGCCGTGCGTACGGCTATTACATCGTCGTTATATGGCGATTTACGCCGCGCCGGTGTGCCGGATTCCATTATCGGCGAATTCATCAAAGTGTATTCCTATAGCGTCGATTTCCAGCGCGACATCTGGAATGGCGACAAGGTCGAAGTGTTATACGACGTCAACCGCACTGATGACGGACGTTTCGTGCGCGGCGAGACCCTGCTTTACGCATCGCTTACCATGCGCGGCAAGCCGAATGTCATCGTCCGTTTCAATATGAACGGGCAGGCCGATTATTTTGACGGCAACGGTAACCCGATAAAAAAAGCCCTGCTGCGTACCCCTGTTGACGGCGCGCGCGTGACATCGGGCTTCGGCGTTCGCCGCCACCCGATTTTGGGTTATACAAAAATGCACAAGGGTATGGATTTCGGTGCCCCTACAGGTACACCGATTTTCGCAGCCGGTGATGGTATTATTAGCCGTGCGGGTGTTTTTAGAGGCTATGGCAATTACGTATCCATTAAGCATAACGGTACCTATTCAACGGCTTATGGCCACATGAGCAAAATTCTGGTTCATGCTGGCGAGCATGTTCGCCAAGGCCAAATTATCGGCCGCGTGGGCGCAACGGGTATGGCAACCGGCCCGCATTTGCACTTCGAAGTGTTGAAGGTGGGCGAACAGATTAATCCTGCCAGCGTGGCCAATCTATCGATCGGCAACAAGCTGGTCGGCAAGCAACTGGCCCGCTTCCAGCAGGCATCGGCTTCGGCCAAGGACAGTATTCAGTCCATTCTGGCCGGCCCTGCCAAGATGCAGCAAGTCAGCTTCGAGCAGCCGCGCTAATAAAAATCCCCTTAAACTTGCATTTCTTTTAGGGCGTCCTGTATTCTTTGCCCATATTCAGGAGCATGGTTATGGATGAACACGTCATCAGCATTGTTAAGCGCCACTGGCTTACGACCTTCAAGCATATCGCGCTTGAAGCCCCGGTGCGACACGAGTGCATTATTGGTGAGCTGATATCAGCCGCCCATCGCCATAACCTTGTTTTCCCGATTGTTGATACTCACCCGCTATATTCGGACATACGCGATGCGTTTAAGGCCGCCAAAATGGGCAAGCATCTGGAGGTTATACCGTCATTGATGCGCCCGATGGAGCGGCCTATGGCGCTGACTGCCTAATACAGCCCATTGTGGTGCAAAAAAGCGGCCCCAAAAGGGGCCGCTTTTCGCATGAGGACCTGTTGTTCTTAGGAGTTGATCGCGTCATCGAGTGCTTCGAGTGCGTCTTCTGAATCCTTGGCGCCATCTACATCGTCATTGACGTTGAATTTACGCACTGTGCCCTGATAGGCAGCCGCTGCGTGATGACCGCAATAGGGCAGGCCCGGGACTGGGCGTGAGCCGCAGAAATGGAAGCCTGATTTTTTAGGGTCGCCCAGCGGCCAGCGGCAGGTTTTTTCGGTCAGTTCCAGCATGGAGACTGAGTGTGCAGATTTTTCGTACACAGGTTCAGCGATGAGCGCGGCTGCTGCCGGTGGCACATGGTGGGTTTTTTCAATTTTCTTGGTGCTGATGGGTGAGATGCGACCCGACAGACCCAAGCGGTGTGCTTTGCCGATAACGGCGTTGCGTGTGATGCCGCCGCCTATATGGGTTGCAATTTCTGCAGCCGTTTTGCCAGCACCCCACATTTGCTTGAGGAGATTGACCCGTTCGTCAGTCCACGTTTGTTTGGTCATGACTGTTCTTTTCCCCCAAAGCGATAAAGCAGGAGATCTACGCACTGGCGATGATCTGAAGTTGTTTAATTAAGCAGTAGGGTGACACTATCAAAGACGGATTCATCAGCAAACGAGACTTGCTTTGTCACGTTCACTTATCCACATCGAAATGGAATCACGCGTTGGGGTCGAGGCCCATTCCGGAAATCATTTCGGATTTTTCATCCCATCCGTCGCGCACGACAACGTCCAGAAACAGGTGGACGCGTGTGTTGAAAATTTTCTCGAGTTCTTCGCGCGCCAATTGCCCGATTAACTTGAGCATCGCCCCTCCACGCCCGATAACCATGCCTTTGTGGCGTGTCTCGTTGGTGATGATGGTTTGCGAAATACGGATGGACCCGTCTTCCTGTACTTCAAAATCGATTGTTTCGACGTGGACGCCGTAGGGCAATTCTTCGTGCAGGCGCAGGAAAAGTTTTTCGCGCGTGATCTCGGCCGCCAGAATGCTGTCGGGTGTGTCGGTCGCGGCATCGGGGTCATAATGGAAAGGCCCTTCAGGCAAATGCCCCATAATCCACTTCTTAAGGTCGGCTACACCGTCATCGCGTGTGGCCGATATCAGGAACGTTGATACGAACGGAATGCCCGATGTGATCTTGGCGACAAGGGGCAGCAGTTTTTTGCGGTCGATCAGGTCGATCTTGTTGAGCACGAGGATGATCTTGCGGCCATGGTCGAGACCGGGGATGCGGCTGGCGATTTTGCTGACCGTATCAGCGCAGTCCTTGCGGGCGGCATCGGCCACCACGGCCACAATATCTGCATCATCGCGCGCATCATGGGCGGCTGCGACCATTGCGCGGTCCAGGCGGCGTTTGGGGCGAAAAATACCGGGTGTGTCGATAAACACGCCTTGCCCGCCATCTTCGGTTATAATACCCAGTACCCGGGTACGGGTTGTCTGCACCTTGGGGCTGACAATGGATACCTTGCCGCCGACCAATGAATTGAGCAGGCAGGACTTACCCGCATTCGGCGCGCCGATAAGGGCGATAAAACCGCAGCGTGTTTTTGTCTGTTCGGTCATTTCAAATTCCTAACTGGTCGATCATAGCCTGTGCGGCCGATTTCTCTGCGGCGCGTTTGGACGGTCCGCTGGCGGTTGCCGGTTTTTTGCCGGTGACGGTGACTGTCACGGTAAAGTCTGGTGCGTGGTCTGGGCCTGAACGGGCGGTCATTTCGTATTCGGGCAGGCCCAGACCCTGGCCTTGCGTCCATTCCTGCAATGTCGTTTTGGGGTCGCGTGGCGGGCCTTTCATGGCGCTTAAGGCGTCTGCCAGCAGCGGCGTCAATACGGCGCGGGCGGCTTCGAGCCCGCCATCAAGATACACGGCGCCGATGACAGCTTCCATGATGTCGGACAGGATGTTTGGGTTGTCGAGCCCACCGCTTGATTTTTCGGATTCAGACACGCGGATATAGGCGCCAAGATTAATGGACCGGGCCGATTGCGTCATGGTTTCGCCGCGCACAAGAGCTGTGTGGCGTTTTGATAAATCGCCCTCGGGTTCATTGGGGTAGAGCGCATAAAGGGATTCCGCGACAATAAGCCCGAGTACGCGGTCACCCAGAAATTCAAGCCGTTCGTAATCGGTGTCGGACCCGACGCTGGCGTGAGTCAAGGCAGTCTTCAGAAGGGTTTCATTTTTAAAGCTGTAGCCCAGACGGTCCTGAAGGGTATCGGGCGTTATCATTCGATACCTTTGAAAATGCGCGTGAAGCGGATGGTCGATGGCCAGTGCCAGAATTCAAACAGAGGTGAGCTTGAATTGGTCGAGAAAAACAGACGTTCAGCCCGGCCTACGAAATTGACGAGCGGCACGTAGCCTACAAGGTCGCTTACGCGGCTATCCTGGCTGTTATCGCGGTTGTCACCCATCATGAAGTAATAACCTTCGGGCACCACGTATTCGGCTGTATTATCAAGCGGGCCTTCATCGCCCTCTTCGTAAATGATGTGTTTGACGCCGTTGGGCAATGTTTCCTCATACACACGCATCGGCATGTCGCGGCCATTGCTTTCAATGTCGATGGCAACGCCCATCGGTTCGCGCGGGATCATGACACCGTTGATATACAGGCGGCCATGCGTCATGCGGATGGTGTCGCCCGGCAGGCCAATCACGCGCTTAATATAATCGGTCGAGGTATTGCTTGGGAGTTTGAAAACAGCCACATCGCCCTGTTTGGGCGTGTGCGCCATGATGCGGCCGGGAATAAGCGGCAGGCCAAAAGGCAGGGAATAACGTGAGTAACCGTAGGAATATTTGGATACAAACAAGTAATCGCCCACCAGCAGGTTGGGTTTCATGGAGCCGGAGGGGATGTTAAACGGCTCGAACAAAAAAGTGCGGATGATGAGCGCCACAGCAACGGCCCAGAAAGCCGTTTTAAACAGCTCGGCCCATTCATTTGTGTTGGGCATTGGTGCATTCGGGTCAATTTCGAGGGTGTTATTCTCGGTTACTTTTTCATCGGGCATAGTGTGCTTCATGTTCCTGGGAGCCTGTATTATCGCGGAATTTCGGTATCCTTGGCGGCTGGCCGCCTATTCGTCAAGGCATTCTATGATGACCAGAGCTTTGGCGTAAGGGTATTCATCGCCCAGTGTCACATGGATTTTCAGCTGTTTGCCGACAGGCGTCAATGCTTTGAGGCGTTTTAGGGCGCCGCCGGTTAATTCCAGCGTAGGGGCACCTGATGGGCCGTTAATGACACCAATGGAGGCCAGACTGACACCTGCACGAAACCCCGTACCTAAGGCCTTGGAACAAGCTTCCTTGGCTGCGAAACGTTTGGCGAGGGTCGATGCCGGTTCGTGTGCGCCTTTGCGTGTTGCAGCCTTGGCACGTTCGGTTGCGGTGAAACAGCGGTTGAGGAAACGGTCGCCGTGCCGCAGCAGTGTTTTTTCAACGCGGCGGATATCGCATGTGTCTTCCCCGATACCGATGATCATGCGGTGTCTTTCTTTTTCTGGGCATGGCGGTGCTTGAGCAAATCAATAACCTTGTGGGTTGCCATGTAGGCCGCAGGCCATACCAGCACCATGAATATAACGCTGCCTACGAAGGCAGGCAGGAAATAATCATCGAAATGTTCGATTAGTGTTTTGGCACCTTTGGCGGCCGTTTGGGTAATATATTCAGGTTCAGACACTGACACTTTGTGGCCCGACCAGTTTAGGATTTTGCGACCGATAAGAAAATCGAGCGAGAAGACGAGGGGTAATATGACGGGAGGAACAATCAAAGTGCCTAAACCTGCCGCGACCACATTGGCACGTATGATGAACGCCATGGCCATCGCCAGTATAGCGTGAACGCCAAAAATAGGGAAAAACGAAATGCACAAACCGCAGGCAATGCCGCGTGGTACGGAATCTGATGTGGCAGAAAGACGCATGACGCGCAGAGCTATGTATTTGCCAGCGCGTTTCCAGCCCATGGAAGGCCACATCAATTCTTTGATGTAGAATGAAAAAGTCTTCTTTTTTGCCGATTTAAACATGGGGCGACTATGGCCGAATACGGGCTTTGGGTCAAAGCTAGAAAGTTAAAATTTTTGTCATTGTTAACCGAGTGTTAGGCACCTCGGGCCTACGATGATCATCCGAGAAACATTCACATATAACAAGGTAGGTCACCATGAAACGTCACCAAAAACAGCAAACACGCCGACAGCGTACCTTTAAAGAGCTGCAGATCCATGTTCTGCGCACGCTGGAGCGTAATTCCCAAGCCAATATCCCGCTGGGTTGCCATTAAGCAGAGGCGAATTGAACAGGGTAAAAAACAGGGCGCCACAAAGGCGCCCTTTCTTTTTGTCTGGTGGCTGATTTTTTTAGCCCCTAGTGCCCGCGGGCGCGTTCGACCGAGGTGACGCACGCAGTTGCACGCAGGGCCGCCATGATGTTTGAAAGGTGTTTTGTATCTTTCACGCCGATATCCACAAACATGTCCCAGAAATCGGTCGAGCGGTTGGTGATTTTGAGGTTGGTGATATTGCCGCCGTTTTTCGCCAGCACTGTTGAAAGCGTGGCCAGTGAACCCGGTTCGTTTGTGATGGTGATGTTCAGGCGCCCAACCTGCGCTTCCTGCGTCTCCGACCCATCATTCCATGACACATCGAGCCAACGTTCGGGCGTATCGGCAAAAGTTTCAAGTGTTTCGCAATCGATGGTGTGGACTGTCACGCCCTTGCCGGTTGTGACGATACCGACAATGCGGTCGCCGGGCAGTGGGTGGCAGCAGCGAGCGTAATGCACAGCCATACCGGGGATGAGCCCTTTGATAGGCAGAGAGGTGCCGTTTTTGCGGGCGCGTTCAAACGGATCGCCCAGTGGCTGCATTTTGCGGGCAGGCTGTTGCGGTTCGGACCTGTGGCTGGGGAACAGCACTTTGAATAAATCGCGCGCAACCAAGTTGCCCTGGCCGATGCCTGCGAATACGTCATCAAGGTTTTCGCACTTAAACTGGCCGACAATAGGGTTCAACGCCTTATCGGTATAATCGTAGCCTTCGGCCTTGAAGACCTTTTGCATCATGGCGCGGCCCAGCTGGACGTATTGGTCGCGTTGCTGGACGCGGATGAAACGGCGGATATGCGATTTGGCTTTGCCGGTGACAGCGAAGCGTTCCCATGTCGGGGATGGTGTCTGGTTTTTCTGGGTCTGGATTTCGACCTGATCGCCGTTTGACAGCTTGGTGTTTAGTGGTGCGATACGGCCGTTGATTTTGGCCGAGACGGTGCGGTCACCCACGTTCGAGTGAATGGCGTAGGCAAAGTCGATGGGGGTTGCACCGTTGGGTAGCTCGATCAAATCGCCTTTGGGCGTGAAGCAATAGACCATGTCTTGAAACAGGGCCAGCTTGGTGTTTTCAAGGAAATCTTCGGGTTTCTTTTCAGCATCGAGAATATCGAGCAGGTCGCGTAACCAGCGGAATTTCTTGAGGTCTTCCGGTGCAGGTTGCTTGCCGTTTTTATACGCCCAGTGTGCGGCCACGCCAAGGTCGGCTTCTTCGTGCATTTCCTTGGTGCGGATTTGTATTTCAATGCGCTGGTTGTGCGGCCCAAGCACGGTTGTGTGGATTGACTTATAACCGTTGGGTTTCGGCGTTGAAATATAGTCTTTGAAGCGGCCCGGTACGGTCGGGAAGGCGGAGTGGATGACGCCCAGCACGTGGTAGCAATCGGCAATCGTGGCCACCACAACGCGGAACGCCATGATGTCGGATAGTTGTTCGAACGCCACGTTTTTGCGCTGCATCTTTTTCCAGATGGAGTAGCGCGTTTTCTCGCGGCCGGTAATTTCAGCCTCGATACCGGCTTCTTTTAAAATTTTGTTCACGCCGGTGATGATGTCATTCACGACGTCTGTGCCTTCGGAGCGCAGGAAGCTCAGGCGTGTGGTAATCGATTCACGCGCTTCGGGTTTCATGTGACCGAAGGATAAATCTTCCAGTTCTTCCTTGACCGTGTGGACACCCACACGTTCAGCGAGTGGCGCGTAAATTTCCAGCGTTTCTGCAGCAATGCGCTGGCGTTTCTCAATTTTTGGTACGTGGTGCAGCGTACGCATATTGTGCAGGCGGTCGGCCAGTTTTACCAGTAGCACGCGGATGTCTTCCGACATGGCGAGCACGAGTTTACGGAAGTTTTCGGCCTGTTTTCCTTCGACCGTTTTGCTTTCGATTTTTGTGAGTTTCGATACGCCATCGACCAATGAGGCGACATCGGCACCGAAATTCTTTTCAATATCTTCCAGTGTGGCGTCGGTATCTTCGACCGTGTCATGCAGAATGGCGGTTAACAGTGTCGCCAGATCAAGATGCATGTCGGCCAGAATGGTCGCGACTTCGACAGGATGCGTGTAATACGGCTCACCTGATGATCGGGTCTGGCCTTCGTGTTTGGCTTTTGCGAACTCGATCGCTTTTGCAACCTTTTCAAGGTCAGGGGCGGACAGGTATTTCTTGAGGCGGCCAAGCAGCATTGCGCCGGCTTCCGTAGAAGGCGGGGTAGGCAGGCCGCCGAGGGCGGAAGGTGATGCGGTTTGCAACATGGATGAACAGTGTACCAAAACAAAAGGGCTGGGGGAAATCCCACCAGCCCTGTTTAACGCCTAGGCGTTAATAATAGGTTATTCCTCGTCTTCGGCGATGCCGGCGAGGGTTTCGAGGTCGTCTTCGTCCTCGTCATCATCGTCGGAGGCAGCGGCGCCGCCTTCCAGGCCCAGATGGGCGCGGTCGGTCAAGGCTTGCTCTTCGGCGTCCATGAGCTCGGCCAGATTCGGCTCATCATCGTCGTTCATGTGGATTTTCTGGTAAGACGCTGTCAGGTCTTCCTTCAATTCATCTGTTGAAACGGTCTTTTCTGCGATTTCGCGCAGGGCCACAACCGGGTTTTTATCGTTGTCGCGATCAACCGTCAGGGCTGCGCCAGTGCCGATTTTGCGGGCACGCTGGGCTGCTACCATCACCAGTTCAAAGCGGTTAGGAACTTCAAGGATGCAATCTTCAACGGTTACGCGTGCCATAAGTGTCCTCAGGTTGGAAATGCCTATAAGCCGTTTTTCTAGAGATTTCCCGGCCAAAGGGCAAGTGTTTTCGTGTCGGCTCTAGACAAAACAAGGGGTTGGCGGCATAAGGGCGCTATGAACACCCCATCAGCCCCTCTCATCACTCTGTCCCAGCCAGCGCATGATTGCCCTTTATGCCCCCGGCTTGTGGCCTTCCGTACTGAAAACCGCGCCAAATTTCCTGATAAGTTCAATGGCCCAGTGCCATCATTCGGGCCGGTTGATGCCAAATTGCTGATTGTGGGGTTGGCCCCGGGCCTGCGCGGCGCCAATTTTACAGGTCGGCCTTTTACGGGTGACTGGGCTGGCGACCTTTTATACGGGATGCTGCTTGAGCAGGGGCTGGCGCGCGGCCAGTACCTCGAGCGACCCGATGACGGGCTTGAACTGGTTGGCTGCCGCATTACCAACGCCGTGCGTTGTGTGCCCCCTGAAAATAAACCGCTGCCGGTTGAAGCTGCGACCTGTCAGGTTTTTTTAAAGGGGGAGTTTGCAGGGCTGCAAAAGCTGACGACTGTGCTTGCACAGGGTAAAATTGCACATGATGCGGTGGTGAGGGGCTTTGAGCTTAAATTATCGGCTTATCCGTTTATTCATGCCAGGGCGCATAAACTGCCAAACGGTCTGACTTTAATCGATACGTACCATACGTCACGTTACAACACGAATACCGGGCGATTGACTGAGGCGATGTTCAGGGATGTCATCATTCAGTGTAAGAAGGCCGCCGGTCTGTAATCTAAATTTCGTTCAGATTAGTTAGAAGCAACCAGAGTGCCGTTGCGGAACTGGTCGGCGACTGGCTGAAGGCCAGCAGCAGCTGCATACATGCGGGCTTCTGCGGTGGCGCTGATCGTGCCATCAATTGACATGATGTCGCCAGCGGCTGAGTACACATGAACGATGTTCTGGGCTGCTTTGTTGATCGCATCAAAAGCGCCGGTTGCGCCGTAGGTCAGGCTTGAAGCGGTGGAGATCGTGAGGATGGCTGTCTTGATCATTTTCGTTTTCCCTGTTGTCGTGTTTTTTTCTTCTTATAAGTCTAGAATATCGCAAAGCGGTAAAAGTGGTCTGAATTAACCCACTGATTTACCTAAAATTTGAGCTAAAAAAACGTGCGGAACGACCGTTTGAGGCACCTTGTGGTTTTTTCTGCAAAGCCTTTGTGTCTGTGGCTTTCAAGGTAAAATGATGTCGTTTTTTTGGAGCTAAAAAATCGGCTAAAATTGTAGGTAAATTGCACGTATCAAAATTTTTGAAAATAATTTCATTAATAATAA
>Ga0209066_10002784_pt1 | contig 20761 bp, 20 predicted proteins | sample All_14_2_FD_187198 | JGI IMG/M metagenome (GOLD analysis project Ga0209066, IMG submission 187198) | Freshwater microbial communities in response to fracking from Pennsylvania, USA - Allegheny Zone_MetaG_DW_15 (SPAdes) (version 2) ... | reverse complement strand
AAATATTACAGAGAATATAATGAAAAAAGCCGCTTATCAGACCATCATTACCGAGTTCGACCAGTGGGGACAGCAGTATCAGCGTGCCTGTTCGATGGGATGCAGTGCCTGCTGTACCGAGAATGTCACCATTACCGCCCTCGAAGGAGAGAGAATTCTTGCCTTCGTCATCGACCGCGGGATGGAGCAATGGCTGGCCGACCGGTTGCGCAATCCGGCCCAGGCGGGACGGCCGCAAATGACCACCAACGAGTTCGCCCACGCCTGTATCAACCAACGGGAGACCGACCCCGGGGTCAACATGTCCCTGGCCGCCTGTCCCTTGATCGAAGACGAGGTCTGCCGGATCTATCAGGTGCGCCCCTTTGCCTGCCGCTGTTTCATCTCGGCCGCCCGCTGCTCGGCTATCCGGCCGGCGCAGGTCGACGAGCACTATCTCGCGGCCAGCACCGCCATGCTGCAGCTGATCGAACACCTGGGGCAGAAGGAGTACTGGGGCAACATGGTTGACGTCCTGCTGGCTCTTCTCGATATCTCGGCTTACCACCCGGTGGCCGAGGCCCTCGCCGACCCGTCGCGGATCATGCAGGGACGGCTCCGCACCATGACCGCCCGTCCCCTCCCCGGTTTCCTGGTCACTGAAGCCGAGGAAGAACGCCTGCAGCCGCTGCTGCAGGCCATCTTCGCCACCCGCATCGGTGACATCACGGTCGAGGATATCCTCAACGGCACGACCGACGCCGGCCTTACAGAACAACGACCAGCAGAATGAACCCGACAACGAATACCCTCACCGACACCGAGCACATCACCGTCCTGCTCCCAGCCGGCCGGCTCCCGCTCGCCATCATGGCCGAGGCCCACCATCTGGCGGTGCGATACGGTCTCGAGATCTACCTCACCACCCTGCAGAACCTGCGCCTGCTCAACGTGCCGAAGACGGCGGCGGCCGAGGTCAGGGCGCGCCTTGCCGCCCTTGGCGCCGAGTTCAAGGCCCCCGGCCGGTTTCCGCTGCCGCGGGCCTGTGTCGGCGGGCCGCACTGCAATCTCGGCCTGATCGACACCAAGGCCGTGAGCGCCACGATTCTGGAGCGGTTCGCCGGCCGCGACAACACCAAGGCCAAACTCAAAATCGCCCTCTCCGGTTGTGTTCTCAGTTGCTCCGGCACCCGGACCAGCGACATCGGCATCGTTGCCACCCGCAACGGCTACGATGTCTTTGCCGGCGGCAAGGGCGGTCCGGCACCGAAAATCGGCCGCAGGATCAAAAAGGATGTGACCGAGACGGAGATGCTGGCCACTGTCGAGACCCTGATCGACTTCCACGATCGCAAGACCGGCACCAAACAACGGATGGTCAAACTGCTCGAGGACCCCGATTTTCCCTTTGCTGAGATCTGACCGCCATTCGCCTGCCGCTGGCCCGGGCATAGGCAATCAGCGGCCGCCCGCCTAGCACGGATAGAGCTTATTATTTCACCGATGGTTCCGGCTTTTCTATTCCAAAAAAGGGGTGCCATTGCTATAGTAGCGCCATGAAAACTCCACAGACCAGCAAACGGACCAAGTTCATCTTCGTCACCGGCGGCGTTCTTTCCTCCCTCGGCAAGGGGCTGGCTGCAGCCACCATTGGGGCACTTCTCGAATGCCGGGGACTCACCGTCACCTTCCAGAAACTCGACCCCTACATCAACGTCGATCCCGGGACGATGAACCCGTTCCAGCACGGCGAGGTCTACGTCACCGACGACGGCGCCGAAACCGATCTCGACATGGGGCATTACGAGCGCTTCACCAACGCCGTGATGGCCCAGAAAAACAACTACACCACCGGCCGCATCTATTATTCGGTCATCACCAAGGAACGGCGCGGCGAATACCTCGGCGGCACCGTTCAGGTCATCCCCCATATCACCGACGAGATCAAGGCGGCCATCCTCCAGCTCGACGGCTGCGCCGATGTCGCCATCATCGAGATCGGCGGCACGGTCGGCGACATCGAGGGCCTGCCCTTCATCGAGGCGATCCGCCAGCTGCGTACCGACCTCGGTCGGGAATACTCGCTGTTCATCCACCTGACCCTGGTCCCGTACATCAAGACCGCCGGTGAGGTCAAGACCAAGCCGACCCAGCACTCGGTCCGGGAACTGCGGGCGGACGGCATCCAGCCGGACATCCTCATCTGTCGCACCGAGGTCCCCCTCGAGGACAGCCTCAAGGCCAAGATCGCCCTGTTCTGCAATGTCCAGAAAGATGCGGTCATCACCGGTATCGATGTCGAAACCATCTATGAGATGCCCCTCCACTTCTATCGCGAGGGCCTGGACGCGAAGATACTCGAACTGCTCAACGTCTGGACCGGTCAGCCCAATATCAAACCGTGGGAGGATCTGGTCCGCACCATCAAGCACCCGAAAGACGAGGTGACGATCGCCATCACCGGCAAGTACGTCGAGCTCACCGAATCGTACAAGAGCCTGCATGAGGCCCTGATCCATGGCGGTCTGGCCAACGGCACCAAGGTCAGGCTGCGCTACATCAGCGCCGAAGACCTGGAAGAGCAGGATCCGGCCGAGCTGCTCGACGGCTGCAACGGCATCCTCGTTCCCGGCGGGTTCGGCAAACGCGGCGCGGAAGGGAAGATCAGGGCCATTTCGCACGCCCGGATCAACAAGATCCCCTTCTTCGGCATCTGCTTCGGCATGCAGCTGGCGGTCGTCGAGTTCTCCCGCAATATCGCCGGCCTGGCCAATGCCAATTCGACCGAACTTGATTTCACCACCCCCGATCCGGTGATCTACCTGATCAAGGAGTGGTTCGACTACCGCACCAACCGGATGCAGGTCCGGGACGAGACCTCCGATATGGGCGGGACCCTGCGCCTCGGCGCCTATCCCTGCGTTTTGAAGGATGGCACCCACGCGGCCCGGGCCTACGGGCAGGCGGAAATCTCCGAACGGCACCGCCATCGCTTCGAGTTCAACAACCTGTACCGGCAGCAACTCGAGGCCTGTGGCCTGGTCGTGTCAGGAGTTTCTCCTGACAACAATCTCGTCGAAATCATTGAGATAGAGGACCATCCATGGTTTCTCGGCTGCCAGTTCCATCCCGAGTTCAAGTCCAAACCGATGCATCCCCACCCCCTGTTCCGTGATTTCATCAGCGCCGCCTTGACCAAGAAACACCATGGCTGAACAGATGGTAGCTCCTGTTGCCATCGATCATCCGACAGCGGCGCCGATCCTGGTCGGCAGCGGCTGGCCGCTGCTGTTGATCGGCGGACCGTGCGCCCTCGAGTCCGAACAGCTCGCCCGCCAGGTCGCCGGCACCCTGAAGGAAATCTGCGCCCGGCTCGGGATCAGCTATGTCTTCAAGGCCTCCTTCGACAAGGCCAACCGCACCTCGCTCGATTCCTACCGCGGCCCGGGGATCACCGAAGGGCTGGCCATTCTCGCCCGGATCCGAAAAGAGCTGGGGGTGCCGGTCATTTCCGATATCCACGATGTATCCCAGGTCGACATGGCGGCCGAAGTCCTCGACATCCTGCAGATTCCGGCATTTCTCTGCCGCCAGACCGACCTGCTCGTCGCTGCCGCCAGAACCGGCAAGCCGGTCAACGTCAAGAAAGGCCAGTTTGTCTCCCCCTGGGATATGGGGAACGCCGTCAACAAACTGCAGGCCGCCGGCGGCAGGAAGATCCTGCTGGTCGAACGCGGCGCGACCTTCGGGTACAATAACCTCGTGGTTGATATGCGGTCGTTGCCGGTGATGCGCTCGTTCGGCTGTCCGGTCGTCTACGACGCCACCCATTCCGTCCAGCTTCCCGGAGGAGCCGGCGGCTCATCGGGCGGGCAGCGGGAGTTCATCGTGCCGCTGGCCCGGGCGGCAATGGCGGTCGGGATCGACGGCCTGTTCATGGAGATCCATCCGCAACCGGAAAAGGCCCTCTGCGACGGTCCGAACTCCCTGCCCCTTGACGGCATCGAGCCGGTTCTCTCCCAACTGCTGAGGATCCGGGCCGCCCTCTGAAATCAGGATACACCACATCGCGATGATCGACCCGTGCTCCCCCGCCACTCCCGGCGCCTACCCGTCCGACTGCGAGATCACCGAGGGCTATCGTACCCTCGCCCGCGAACGGACGCAGCGCTCGGACGGCAGCCGCGAAGACCTGCTTGTTCGCGAAAAGGCCAAGGACATCCAGATCCTGCTGCTTGATGTCGACGGCGTCATGACCGACGGCACGATCCACTATGGAGGCGGCGAGGACGAAGGCAAGAGGTTCCACACCCAGGACGGGTTCGGTCTCAGGCTGCTGCAGGAGGCCGGCATCGACGCCGGCCTGATCACCGCTCGCCGATCGGAGGCGGTGGCGCGCCGGGCCAGTGAGCTGAAATTGCGCTACACCTTCCAGGGTTCTTCAAACAAGCTGACGACATTGAACGAGATCCTCAAAACCTCCGGATTCAGACCCTATCAAATCGCCTACATGGGAGACGACTGGCTCGATCTCTGCCTGCTGTCGCGGGTCGGCCTGGCCCTCGCCCCGGCCAACGCCGTTGCCGCCGTCAAGGAGATCGCCCATTATGTCACCGCGCGGCCGGGAGGGGCAGGGGCGGTCCGCGAGGCCTGCGAGCTCATCCTCGAGGCGAAGGGACTCCTTGCCGGCCTGCTGCAACGGTATATGAGCCGATGATCAGCCAACGCAACCTCCTGTGGCTGGTGCCGCTGGCCCTGCTCGTCACCTTCCCGCTGTGGCGGATACCCGTGGCCGCCTTTCTCACCCCGCGCGGCGGTTATGATCCGGCCTATGCCAACGTCGACACCGAAACCCACAATTTCACCATGGACAAGGTCCGGGTCCAGCAGATCCACAGCGGTAAAAAGTCGGCGGAAATACGGGCGGAAAACGCCCGGACAGGCGATAAGCCCGATGAGTATCTGATGACCAAGGTCGATACCGATGTCTATGACCAGGAAGGGGCGATCACCAATATCACCGCCGACCGGGGGGTGTACAACATCGAGACCAAGCAGCTCACCCTGATCGACAACGTCGTCATCCACAAGATCAAGGACAAGCAGAGCCTGTATACCGACCTGCTCTACTATGACGATGAAAAACGGACGGTGTGGTGCCCGGGGGCGACCAGACTGGTTGCCGAAGATGCCGAGATCCACGGCGGCAGTCTCCGCTACGAGGTCGACACCGGCCAGTACGAGATCGGCGGTCGAGTACGTAGTGTCATCGAAGGTTTCAGCCGGCCGTAAGCCGCCGGCAGCTGAGCACCAGAAAATCACTCTCCCGCGCCTGCCAGCGGACATTGACGTCCCACAGCCTCATGCCGAATTCCCGTCCCGCCTCCTTCTGGCTGGCGGGGCGCGGGTCCTGCTCCAGGATCTGGCCGATCAAACGGAGAAGATCCCGTCCTTGCTCGTTCCGATAGGCCACGCCGAAGGCGACAACCTCCTCGCTGAAACTCACAGCGACCGGGGCCGGCAACGTCATCGCATAACCGCCTGTGGCCTCGGCGATCCGGTCGCTGTAGGGCAGATACGGCTTGATATCGACTACCGGAGTCTGATCGAGGAGATCGATCCCGCCAAGATCGAGGAGGATCTTCCCGTTCTCGAAGCGGAGGGCCAGGAGCCGGACGACCGACAGGCCGAGGAAGTTGGGACGGTGCGGGCTGCGGCTGGCGAAAACTCCCACCCTGGTGCGGCCCCCGAGCCCTGGGGGCCGGATGGTGTTCTTCCAGCCTTCGGCGCATATCTCGTGAAAGATGAAGTGCACCCAGATGTGGGAGAAGCTCTCGAGCCCTTTGAACATCTCCCGACGGTCAAAGGGGGGAAGGATCTCCAAGGTCGCCCTCGCCTCTGACGCAAGACCGGGCTGTCTCGGGATTCCGAATTTTTCGCTGAAACAGGAATGAATGCGACCGATCGGGGTGAGGGTGCATCCCCCGCAGGGGCTTTCGGGTTCAGTCGCCATCCCCACCCCCCGGCCATCTCCGGATCTGGTCCGAACCTGCGGTAAAGGCTATGGATCCCCCTGCCCCGATACCGTTCCCGGTGAACGCCGGAGTCGCACCGCCGCCGTGTTTCACCGTCTCAGGGCAACGAGATCCAATCCGGATCATCGGGACAGGCAACGACGCCCCACTCCTGCTCCTGATGATCGAAATCGGCGATCTTGCCGATGTCCATCTTGAGGTATTTGCCCTTCCCCTCGATGGCCACCGATCCATCTTCCAGGATGATCTCGCCCGTGCCCTCGAAGCCTCGTTTGCCGTCACTGACTATCCTGCTGATCACCCGGACTTCGCGATCGATCGGTATCGGCTTGCGGAGACGCATCGAAAAATCAACGGTCACCCCCCAGATATTATCGGAATACGACTGCATGATGGCCCGGCCGATGGTTTCATCGAGGATGGTGGCGGCGATCCCCCCATGCAGCCGTCCGGGATATCCCTGGTGTTCCGGCGATGGCTGGAATATCGCCATCAGCTCCCCACTCTCCAGCTCATAGAACCGGCATTTCAATCCGAACGCATTTTTCAGGCCGCAGACAAAGCACATCTTTGAATTCGGCTGCTTTTTTTTAACGTTGACCTGCATAGAGACCCACTTTATTGAGTTGAGACGAGTTGGTGCACACCTTAGATCTCTGGCTGCCGAGGCCGTCGCGCTCATGGCTGTTCAAAACGGCCCCGGTCAGGGCAGGGTTGGGGGACCCTTGACCAGCATCTCGGCAATGGTCATCCTGATCCTGGGGCGCGATCGGTAAATCCCCTGGGTCAATTCGTTTTCCACCATGACCAGTTGCTGCAGCAGTCTGGTCCGGTCGACGAAAGGGATGTCGGCATCCTTTCCCCTGGCCCTGACGATCTCCTGGCAGCGAAAGCAGCCGGGAAACGACAACCGTTTGCCGTCCGGCCGCGTCATCACCGCCGGAACCCCGTGTGTCCTGCACACCAGCAGACGATAGGGGTACAGGACGCAGAGCCCGTGTTCGTTCAACGGGCACATGACGACCGGTCTTCGCCCGTTCGCCAGTTCTTCCTGACAGACCCGGTCCGCCGCCGCGGCGCGGTCGAGGATTTCCCGTTGCCGCCCCGGCGGCAGTTGTCTCATTCCTTGCCACAGGTAGGCCCATTCGATAGAGGTATGATGGAGAAAATACGAGTCGCAGCAATTGTCCGGACACCCTGAACAGCTGAACCGCAGCTGCCGCGCCACCTCGTCATATTCCTCCTCCATGGCCCGGTAGATATTGTTCAGCCGCTGGGCCAGCGGCTCAGGGAGCGGGAGTTCGTTCACCTTTTTCCTCCTCAAAGCTCTGGACCTGGTAGACCCGGATCTCCGGATGCGAATGCCGCCAGGCCGAGTCGCTCAATCCTGCCTTGCGGCACAGGTGATCGAGAAAATCTTCCGGATTCGGCAGCTGCTGCCAGACATGGGGTAAAAACGTCGCCCTGGCCGAACCGAGCCGCAGTATCACCCCGTCCCGCCCGGGTCGCAACCTGGCCAGGAGATCATCGGCATCGCTATACTCGAGCGGCACCGCAGGACCGAGGATCGAGATGTCGATATGGACGTCGTCGATCTCCTCGGCCGTCAGAGGCGGAAACCGGTAGTCGTTGAAGGCGGCGTTGAGGGCGTTGTCGCACACTCCCTGCCACAGCGGTCCCACCGGTTCGAGGTTGCCGATGCAGCCCCGCAGTCGTCCCCGTTTTTTCAGGGTGACGAAGACGGCTCCCTGCCGCTGCAGGTCCCGGCAGTGGTCGCCGGATTCCGGAGCCTCACCGCGACCCAGCCGGGAGGCGATGGTGCGGCGGGCCAGTTTGAGCAACGTCTTCCCCTGTTCGTCAGTGCATTCCATCTGTCGCCCTCCAGTCCACCCCGAGCATCATGCAGTTGATGCCGCTGCCGATCCCCAGCAGGGCCGCTTTCTGCCCCGGCTTGAACGCCCCCTGCTCCATCGCCATGGCCATGGTGATCGGGGCGGAGACCGAACCGACGTTGCCCAGCTGGTTCAGGGTTTCGAAATTCTTGCCGCTGTCGAGCCCGAGGCGTTGAAACAGCAGACGCGCATGGGCCGTTCCGACCTGATGACAGAAAAACCGATCGATATCCTCTCCCCGCCAGCCGGGAACACTGGAAAAGAGCTGCCATGTCCGCCAGGCGGCCTCGACCCCGCGGTGCATCAACTCCTCCGAGTTGGTCTCCATCAGGGTGGTCCGGGCTCCGTGCTGATTGCCATGGCACAGGTCGGAATGCACCGTGCTCGCCTGCCAGCTCCCGTGCACCAGACGACAGCGCCGCTCATCGGCGCCGGCCCTCTCCATGACCAGCGCGATCGCCCCGGAACCAATGGTCAGGGAGGCAAATGCCGGTTTGATCGCCTTCCGGCTCAGGCTGGTATCGCGGACGAGGGTGTCCAGGGTCGACTCGAGCAACTCCTCGGCGGTTTCACCGGAGACAACAAGGCCGTTCTCCACCTGACCAAGCTCGATCATATTGGCCAGCATGACCATGCCGTCAAGAAACCCCAGACAGGCGTTGGAAATATCGAAGATCAGACAGGTGGGCGGCAGCCCGAGACCGAGGTGGACAAACGAGGCGGTAGCCGGCTCCATCATGTCCCGCGACACCGAGGTGAATATCAGACACTCGATGCGCGCCGAATCCCACCCCCCTTTGTCGAGCGCAATCCGCCCCGCCATGATCGCCGCCTCGCTGGGTTTCGTCCCCCGGGGCCACAGGCGTCGCTCCCGGATGCCGGTCATCAGCTCGAGCCGCCCCGGCGCCAGATGCAACCGTTCATACAACGGCGCGAGCCGGTCTTCGATCGCCGCCGAAGTAAGGATGTGTGGCGGCAGCTGATAACCAAAGGAATCAAGACAGACTCGAGAATACTGCAGCATGATGGACTGGCTCTGGCGATTGAGAGAAGAGGTTGACGGCGCGGGACAGGCAGACATTGTACAGGAAAGTTCGCTTCCTGTCGAATTTTTGGGAAAATATCAGGGCGCCATTCCCACCGCCAGGGAATCCCCCCCTCCTCCTATTCGAACAACGCCAGTTTCTCGTGCAGCGAGGCCTCGGTGATCGGCCGCTGCAGATAGGCGTCGAGACCGTTGTCGACAAACCTCTGGCCTTCATCCGGGGCCAGGGTGCCGATCCCGAGAATATACGAATGCCGTCCGGAATAATCCTCCAGCTTCCTGATGATACGTGTCACCTCCAGGCTGTCGCCCTGAGACATCTGGGTGTCGAGCAGGATCAGATCGAAATTGGCGAGTGACGCCTCATACATCGCCGACCGCCCGGTCTCGGCGATCACGACATTCCACCCTGACTCGATCAGGGAGCTGATGATGAAGTTCTGGCTCGCCGGGTCATTGTCGATCACCAGGGCCCGGTTGGTGAGATACTTGACGAGGATATCGATAAGATCGGACTTTTCCAACGGTTTGGTCAGATAATCATCCATGCCGGCCTGGAGACATTTCTCGCGGTCTCCCTGCAAGGCAAGGGCGGTCAGGGCGATGATACACTGGTGGCCGCCATGCTGCCGTTCGTAGTCGCGGATTTTTCGGGTTGCCTCAAGACCGTCCATCACCGGCATCTGCACGTCCATCAGGATGACATCATAACACCCCTTTCTTGCCTCGCGTACGGCCAGTTGACCATTTTCCACCGCGGTCACCTCCACCCCGGCCTGCCGCAGCAGCGTCTCCGTCAGCACTCGGTTGATCGGCTCATCCTCGGCGAGCAGGATCTTCGCCCCGCGCAGGGCGTGTACCGCCTTTTCTTCGGGGATCTCGTACGACTGGTTGGCCAGGTCATCGAAGGCCTCGATATCGGTGACCTCCTTCACCGGCACGGTGAACCAGAAGGTCGAGCCCTTGGAGTCGCTCTCAAGTCCGATTTCGCCCCCGAAGAGCCTGACCAGCTGGGAAGAAATGGTCAGTCCCAGGCCGACTCTGCCGGTCGCCAGGGCACTCTCGGAACCGACCTGACGGAAGGTATTGAGGATCTCCCGGCGCCGTTCTGGTTTGACGCCGATTCCGGTATCGGTCACCGCGAATTTCAGGAGCAACATTCCGTTGTCGTCGTAGCCATCATTGGAAACCCGGACCGTCACACTGCCTTTTTTCGTGAACTTGATGGCGTTGGCGACCAGATTGGTCAGAACCTGGACAAGGCGGGTCGGGTCGGAATTGATAAAGAGCGGGACATTACGATCAATTTCGCACATCAGGGCGATATTCTTGTCCCTCGCCGACAGGTCCAGCAGGTAGAGGTCGAGATCGAGACTTTCTTTCAGATTGAAATCCTCGAGGTCAAGGACCAGACGCCCCGCCTCGATCCGGGAAAAATCAAGGATATCGTTGACGACATCGAGCAGGCGGTCGACCGATTGGTCGACCATTTCGAGGTACTGTCGCTGCTCCGGGGTCAGATCAGTCTCCAGGACCAGTCCGGTCATGCCCATGATGCCGTTCATCGAGTTCCGTAACTCATGGCTCATGTTTTCAAGAAATTCAGCCTTGAGGCGGTTGGCGTTTCTGGCCTGCTCGAGGGCTGCCTGCAATTCACGCGTCCTCCGCTTCACCTCTTCTTCGACCAGCACACTTTCCACTGTTGCGCCGGGGCGCTCACCGGTAAGGATCGAGAGTTTCACTTTTTCTCGGAGAAAGGCGTTGGCTTTCTGCTGGGCACTCATTTTTTCATGCAGCTCCTGTATCTGCTGCTGCAGTTTTCTTGTCTCTGACACCGACGAACCTCCCCATGCGCTGGTTATATGGATTCCCCCCTATCCTCCAACAGTGATATGACTTTTTTCAACTTACCAGAATATGCAAAAAGGTACAGAACAAACATTGACTTATGGCGTCATACGAGCGATTGGAAGAATTTGTCGATATGAACTGCAACCGTGTGAAACACGGAAAGGCGGAGCGGACCAGATTCCAGGAAAGATCGATCAATTGGACAATGATCGGGAATGAAGCGCAAAACCAAGGCACACGATACCCCATGATGACCCACATCGCCTCGCATATTGCCTGGAACGGAAGAGCGTAATCATGGACCTCTTTCGCTTTGGCGGCAGACTCAACCATCCTGGCAATATCCGCCCACCCCGCCTCGCCCATGTTCAGCAGCTGGCCCTTGAAACTATGTGCCACTGGAGCCAGGGCTGCACAAGGATCACCACCTGCCAGAACCTGATCGATCGACAGAATCAAAGGTTGTCTGTAACGATCGTGCGGAACTTCTCACCATAACCCCACCTGCTCGTCGTTGAGCCGGCAGGTTCGCGAAAAATGACGGCGCAACCGATCGATGGAGACAGGTGTCAGAAGCTCATCAGCTGCCCCCTGTTTCCACAACATAAGCGCCTCCACGGAATTCATCACGATCATCTCCGAAGATATGTTACCGTAGCTCCGTGATCGGAGTGATCATCTGCCGAACACGTTCAACTCTATCAGACCGAGATCACGGATAAGCGTTATCAACTTTCTCCGATCCAGAGGTTTCGTCGGGTAGGCCTCACATTGTCCCAGGCGAACGGCCTTCATGATATTATTGGAATCATCGACTGCGGTTACCATGATGACTTTGGCCATGTCGAGTCCGCTGATGCCGTGCCGTCCCTCGATCCTGCGGATTTCCTGCAAGGCCAGGTGACCATCCATCACCGGCATCATGATATCGAGACATATCAGGTCGTAGGGTTCTTTTTCCTCCAGCCCTCTCTCCACCGCATGAAGTGCCTCCTGACCATTGACCGCGACGTGGCATGGGCCATATTCCGATAACAGGGTGGAAAGGAGGGAGCGGGAGAGAAAATCATCTTCAACAATCTTCATGGTCACTCCGTTTCACATAGGGGGCAATCACCAATCTTGTCCGCAGTTAACCCGGCATCCTGTTATCGGCACGTGTTGCATCCGTCTTCTGTGTAGTAGAGCACGATCCATGTGGTTCAAAAAATGGTGGAACAGAAAATATCCCCTGTTCTCTCAAGCGGCATGATGAATTCAGGGAGTATCATCCGGAAATGATGTTTTTTTTCGTAATTCCCAACACTTGTGGATTTTTAAATTTCGCTGGAAATCAAAGGGGATTGTCTCTTTGCTGATGTCGCGAACGGCAAAAATTCGCTCGAGCCCGGGATCAAGGAAAAATCGTCGGAAATTGGTTGAAAATACAAGGACACCGTCATCCGCCAGCCTCGCCATCGCCAGAGTCAGCAGCCGAACATGGTCACGCTGGATATCGAACACCCGATTTTCCTTTTTGGTGTTGGAAAAAGTCGGGGGATCGACAAAGATCACATCGTATAATCCACGATCTTGTTCGAGCCATTGCAGACAATCGGCCTTGATCGTGGTATGGGAGAAGCTCGAAAATCCGTTCAAGGCCAGGTTCATCCGGGTCCAGTGCAGATAGTTGGCTGACAGGTCGACCGTTGTCGTCGACCGGGCGCCGCCCATCGCCGCATGTACCGTTGCTGTCCCTGAATAACCGAAAAGATTGAGGAATTTCTTTCCATTGACCTTGCCGGCGAGACGGACCCTGACGGGACGGTGATCGAGAAAGAGACCGGTGTCGAGATAATCGGTGAAGTTGACCAGGAACTGGCAACCATGTTCCCTAACCTCATACAACTTTTTCCTGCTTTCCCGCTGCTGGTATTGCTCACTTCCCTTCTGCCGCCGCCGGGTCTTGACGAATATCCTGTCCCGCCGAATGCCGAATATATCCCTGATCCCCTGCAGCGCATGGGTCAGCCGGGCGGTTGCCAGATCCGGATCCACCGATGCCGGCGCAGCGTATTCCTGCAGGTGCACCCATTTTTCATACAGATCAATACTGAAATTATATTCCGGCAGATCGCGATCATAGATCCTGTAGCAATGGACACCTTCCTTGCCAGCCCATTTCTGCATTTTTTTCATATTCTTGCGCAGACGGTTGACAAACTCGTCGCTATCTCCGACCTCCGTCACATTCCAGGTGAACACCTTTTCGTGTATTTCCGGCACGGTCCCCACCAGCAATCGACAGGCCAGATCACCGTTGTACAGCCTGAGTCTCTTGTCCCACGAAAGCCCGAACGAATCGGTCAGCTCCGGGTCAGACAAAAATACCGCCACCCTCCAGCCGGGAAATCTCTGTCTGGCGATTCTGCCGTAGGCCCGGTAGAGGAGCGCCACCTCCTCTTTATCCAGAAGCCGCTCGCCGAAAGGCAGATTGGTGAGGAGCATCCCGCCACCTCCGGGCGACTCCAGCCTGGCGATTTCTCCCTGCCCGATCCCGATATATTCTGAAAGCCCGGCCCGCTCGACATTCTTTCTGGCGGCGGCGACCATCGCCGGATCCGCATCAAAGCCCAGAAACCGCGGCCACTGTTGCGACAGACCCGCCTCTTCACGCGCTATCGCCGCATCGACGAGCGTGTTCCACAGCGTGGCGTCATGCTGCCTCCACCCCAAGAAGCCGAACCGTGTCCTCGAGAGTCCCGGCGCCGAATCACCGAACATCAGCGCCGCCTCGATCAGCAGGGTCCCGGTTCCGCACATCGGGTCCAGCAACACCTCTCCCGGCTGCTCGGTCCAGCCGCTCAACGCCACCAGTGCGGCCGCCAGGGTCTCCTTGAGCGGGGCGGGACCACCGCTGACCCGATAGCCCCGGCGATGCAGACTGTCGCCGGAAAGATCGAGGGAAATCTGAGCGAAGGTATCATGGATATGTAAATGGAAGCGAACCCCGGGAGCGTTGGTATCGACCGACGGCCTGCGGCCGAGACGGTCGCGGAAACTGTCTGCAATCGCATCCTTGAGCCGTAAGGCGGCAAACTGACTGTGCTTGAGCAGCGGTTCTCCGGAAAGTGTGCAATCGATGGCAAAGGTCGTATCCAGTTCCAGGTGGTCCTGCCAGGAGATTTCCCGGCTCCGGTCATACAGGACCGACTCGTCCGCCATGCCGAAGGATTCCAGTTCGAGGAAAACCCGTGACGCATAGCGAGACCACAGACAGGCGCGATAGCCGCTGGCCAGGTCGCCTTCCCAGGATACCAGGCCGGGCGACTGGCGGACATTCCGGCCATCAAAGGATTCAACTTCCCCCGCCACCAACACCTCCATTCCAATTGCACAGCTGGCCGCGAGTCTGTAATATGTATTGTCCATCAGTTTCCTGTATCTGTAATTCAGTTTTGGGAGGAGAATGCGCTACTGTGTCATCGACACCGGGATGATGTCAAATTTACTTGACCTCCCGCCGATTAGGGATAAAATGTATTTTCTGTTGAAATCTGTATATAATCATGCAATATCATTTTCAATATTGCCTACTGTAAATATCAATCTCTCGACGACAGGAGAACATATGAAAAAGACGTTCAGCGGGACCGCCATACTCATCACCCTCATCGGGTCTCTTGCCCTGTTCACCGGCGGCTGCAGCAAAAAAGCGGTCATCCCACCCGACAGCAGTGGCGCCAGCGGAACGGGCGGTGGTGCAGGAAGCAGTGGATACGATGAAAACAACCTGGCGTCGGAGGGTACCCTCGATGATCCCGGCAAAACCGGTGGTTCAATGGCGGACAGCGGTTCAGACGAATACAAGAGGCTGCACGGTCGCTGTTCCGACAACCTTTTCCCGATCTATTTCGACTTCGACCAATACGGCATCCGCGCCGACATGACCGAGGTCCTCGTGAAGAACGCCGAACACATGCAGTCCGTTCCCGGCGGGGCGATTGTCGTTGAAGGCAATACCGACGATCGGGGAACCAACGAGTACAACCTCGCCCTGGGAGAAAGAAGGGCAATGGCCGCCAAGCAGTATCTTGTCGACCTGGGAGTCAATGCGTCAAGGATACAGACCATCAGCTATGGTGAGGAACGGCCGTTGTTTACCGGACAGGATGAAGAAAGCTACAGCCAGAACAGAAGAGACGATTTCATAATGCAGTAACGGCGGTCATCGATCCGCGGGACGGCGCTCATCTTCCCGCGGGTCGGTCGTCTTTTTTCTGCCTTCCAGTATCACCTCCAAAATCAGGCGGGTAACCTCGGCAATATCCCTGCTGGTGGTATCGATGACCCAGGCGTCGTCGGCCTGTCGCAGCGGTGCGATTGCCCGCTCGCGGTCGTTTTTATCCCGCTCCAGCGTCATTTCGAGGATCTTCTGCTCGTCGACGGCCTCACCTCGCATCCGAAGTTGCCGGACTCGCCGTCGCGCCCGTTCCTCCGGGCTGGCATCAAGAAAAAACTTGTATCTCGCTCGCGGAAAGACCACAGTCCCGGTGTCCCTCCCCTCGGCAACCACCCCGCCGGTACTACCGAGTTGCCGCTGCAGTGTCGTCAGCTTTTCCCGTACCAGGGGAATGGCTGAGACCTTCGAGGCAACCATCGCCATCTCCGGGGTCCTGATCGCACCGCTGACATCCTCCCCATTCAAGAGGACCCCGGTATCATCATCTTCATTTTTGCCGGCCAGCAGCTGTATATTAATTTTGGCAAGGCTGGACCGCATCGCCTGGTCATCTATCAGATCTATCCGATTCCACTGGAGAAACAATGCCACCGCTCGGTACATGGCACCGGTATCGAGGTAGGTAAAACCCAGAGCCCTGGCAATATTTCTGCTGATGGTCGATTTACCGACCCCGGATGGCCCATCGATGGCTATCACTGCCTGCGCTTCGGTCATTTTCTGAACCTATGTTTGGACGCACAGGGTGTTGTGTCTTGAATCACAACCATATTCCTGACAATCGTGTTGATCATCACCCGCAACCCCGTTCCGCACCTTTAATCAAGCGACGGCATCCTGGTTACGCCAAGCATTTTTTCAAGGATATACGCAACTCGCAGCAATACCCCCTCATCAAAATGAGGGCCCTGAATCTGGATCCCGACGGGTAAACCGTCGCTGCTGAATCCCCCGGGCACCGAAATTGCCGGAATCCCGGCAAGGTTGGCTGAAATGGTCAGGATGTCGGAGAGATAGACGGCAAGCGGATTATCACTGTTTTCACCCAGCCGCCACGCCGGAGTCGGGGTGACCGGAGACACCAGTACATCGCACAATTCGAAGGCTGCCTGGAAATCCCGGAGAATCATCGTCCGGACCTGCGAGGCCTTCTTGTAATAAGCGTCATAGTAGCCGGAGGAGAGGGCGTAGGTGCCTATCAGGATACGCCGTTTCACCTCGGCACCGAAGCCGGCGGAGCGGGTATCCTTGTACATGGACATCAGGGTCTCGGCCTTCATGTCGCGCCTGCCGAAATTCACCCCGTCATACCGGGCCAGGTTGGAACTGGCCTCGGCCGGGGCAATCAGGTAATAGGCGGCGACGCAATATTCCGTATGCGGCAGGGTAATGCCCACCACCTCGGCACCGGCCCGGCGGAGCAGATCGATCCCGCCTCTGACGACCCGTTCGACTTCCGGATGAAGTCCGGCGGAAAAATATTCCCTGGGCACCCCGATGCGCAGTCCGCGGACATCCTCGACCAGAAACGATGTGAAATCGGGAACCTCGGTTTTGACCGAGGTCGAATCGCGGTGATCATGGCCACTGATGGCATTCATCAGGACCGCACAGTCGGTGACATCGCGACTGAGGGGACCCACCTGATCCAGTGATGAAGCGAAGGCAACCAGGCCATAGCGGGACACCCGGCCATACGTCGGCTTCATCCCGACCGTACCGCAGAGGGAGGCCGGTTGCCGGATCGAGCCACCGGTGTCGGAACCGAGCGAGGCCAGGCATTCACCGGCGGAGACCGCCGCCGCCGAGCCGCCGGAAGAGCCTCCGGCGACGTAGCCTTTTTTCCATGGGTTTTGCGGTACGCCGAAGGCACAGGATTCGGAGGTTGAGCCCATGGCGAATTCGTCCATCGCCACCTTGCCCACAATGACGCCCCCCTGTCCCCTGATTTTTTCCACCACGGTGGCGTCATAGGGAGGAATGAAGTCGGCGAGCATCTTCGAACCGCAGGTAGTCCTCATGCCCCTGGTGCACAGGAGATCCTTGATGGCTACGGGGATACCGCACAAGGTTCCCACCCGCCCCTGCTTTCGTTCAAGATCAGCTGTCCTGGCCTGCTCCAGGGCCCCGTCGCGATCAAGGGTGATGAAGGCCCCCACCTCGCCGTCGACCTGATCGATACGATCAAGACAACTTCTGGTCAGGGCCTCGGAGGATATATCACCGGCCGCCATTCTCGACATCGCCTCAGCGACGGTCAATTCATACAGATTCATGTAACCCTCGAAAAACCGGACTGCCGTGCAGCCTGATGGTAGTGGAAACAGGTAGTGGAAACGGGAACGCGTATCCTCAGATGATCCGCGGAACCTGGAACATCTCTTCGTTATGCTTGGGAGAACAGGAAAGCGCCACCTTCTGCGACAGCGACGGCAGGACCCGGTCTTCGCGAAAGGCGTTGCATACCGAAATGGCGTGAGTGGTTGGAGGAAGGTCTGTGGTATCCAGTTCCTGCAGCTTCTGCACATACGCAAGAATCTGGTCCAATTGCTCCGTCATTATCGACAGTTCGCTCGCGCTCAGATGCAATCGCGCGAGATGGGCGACGTGCTCCACATCAGCTCGTGATATATTCATGATCATAACTCCACACCCAGAAATACCCCCGGTCAGTTCCGCTTATTGTACGCCGGTTCGAGATATCCCTGAGCAAAAATGCTTTTGGTTGGAACAAAACCAAGGATGCTTCGTGAAAAAGCCTCGACGATAGTGGCATCGAACTGGCTGCCGCTGCACTTGATCAATTCCGTCACAGCCTCTCCCTTTGTCATGTTCTTTCTGTAGTTACGACGAGAGGTCATGGCATCATAACTGTCGACCACAATCAAAATCTTGGTCAGTTCGTCAAGCTCTTCCCCCTTCAGGCCATCCGGATATCCACTGCCATCCATCCGTTCGTGATGATGACGGATGATGAACTGCTCCCGCTCCATGAACCCGAGCGGCTCGATGATATTGGCGCCCACGCTCGGGTGCTTCCTGATGAGAACCCATTCATCCTCGGTCAGTTTTCCCGGCTTCTGGATACAGGATAGATCGATGACCAGCTTGCCGATATCGTGGAACTGCGCCGCCCGCCGCAGAATCACCATATCCTGCTCGGCCAGCCCCATGGCCCTGCCCAGCATCACGGCATACTCCGTCACCCGCATGGTATGTCCCGCCGTGTAGTAATCCTTCTCCTCCATGGCGTTCTGGAAACTGCTCATAAGCTGAAGGGTCGCATTCTCCAGACTGTTGCTGTATCGCAACAGGAGCCGGTTCTGCTCTTCAAGCTGCCGGGCCTTTTGCTGAATGTCGTCCTCAAGGGACTCTTTGTACCGTCGTTCCTGCAGGACATACATCCGCTTTTCAATAGCTCTGCGAATCTTGACATTGAACAGCTCCAGGTCCTCGATGGGTTTCGTCAGAAAATCATAGGCCCCCAGATTTATGGCTTTGACCGCATAGTCCATCGAACCTGCGCCGGTAAGAAAAAGGACCGGGATATTATGGTCCAACTGGTTCAGGGCGCTGATGGTTGCAAAGCCGTCCATGTCCGGCATGTTGATATCGAGGATGATGACATCGAAACTGTCATCGACGGCATCGATAACACCCTTGCCATCGGATACGGTCACCACGTTGTGACCGAACATCTCAAGTATTTTCGTCACAGTAGTGCGGACCATCACATCGTCATCCGCAATAAGTATCTTTGCTTGCGTCTTTCTCAACAGGACGTCTCCGGGTGGAACCACCTACGGGTGGATTGTGAGGGCAAAATGTACAGTTTCCGCATTTTTTTTGCAACTCTCCCACAACCCGTATACCGAATCAACGCCATCACCGAATTTGGTGCGCCGGCTATCTCTCCGTATATTGCCGGCGCGAGGGGTCCAGATTGCCACGGATCACCCGTTGTTCGGTGATTATGAAATCGGCGGGCTGATCATGCGGTTGCTGGGGAATCTCACTGTGAACCTGAAGCTCAAAGGCCAGGGCAATCCGCAGGGCTGAAGGAAGCACTTCATTTGCAATAAAGCGGTCATAAAACCCTCCCCCGTACCCGAGCCTGCCCCCTCTTTCATCAAACACCGACCCCGGCAGCACCACAATATCGATGCTTTTGTGATCGATTGTCCGTGTACTCAGCAAATCCTTGCGTGGTTCAAGAATCCCGTAATAGCCAGGGACGAGATCTTGGTCGGGATCGATCAGACGAACAGCGGTCATTGATTTCTCGCTCACGGAGACAAGGGGCACCGTAACGGTCTTACCGGATTTAAGCAGGTGTCCGATCAGCTCCAACGTTTCAACTTCGCTTCTGAAATTGACAAACAGGAAGAACGTGGCGGGATCAAAGGGTTTCACCAGGTCAAGAAAGCGATGATGTATCACCCCGCTCTTTTCTCTTCTCTCCCCGGGGTTGAGCATATCTCGTTGTGCCAGCACCTGCTTACGAATACTGTCGGTATCGTGCATAGTTCCAATCCTCCAAAAAAAATCGCCAACTCGACCTTGAGAGCTGGCGATGTATGCCTCCAAACAGGGTGTTAATTCACATCGGCACAATCAGTTTATTTGTCTCTTCATTCCACGTTACCACCAGATACCAGATGACCATGGAGGCAATGATCAGCAGCAGTGTCGGGCCATAACCCATGACATCCGGCAGATAAACGTATGAACCGAGTACACCGTCCGCTTCAAAATCGTTTTCCTTGAACCATGCTGTCATGATTGAGTTCGAAACGGCAAAAAACGGGACCACCATCATCAGCTTTACCTGTCCCTCCCCGACACGCCACAGGGCTCCGGAACCACATCCTCCTGCAAACATGGCACCAAGACCGAAAATAAAACCTCCGACAACACCGCCCCAACCGAAGGTTCCACGGACATAGTTGATGGGGTCGAGTACCGCCTCTCCCGCGGCCCGCATCGGCACTTCATATTTCAAGATCGCGGCTCCCACCGCCACGAGGACTATCGACAACATCACCGATTTCGCCATCGTGCAATCACCGGTCATATGGGGTTCGCGGAATCCCTGAACCATACACCACCGTCCTCGCTGCATCGAATAGCCCAGAGCGGCGGCAAGAACAACAACACCTCCGAGCGAGGCGATATAATCATCATTCTCATTACCGGAAAAAACGTTTGCCACATACAGAAGAACAACAACACCCGCGATACCGATGTAGGGCAGCACACCGGTGGGGATACTCAGGGTCTTGGCGCCTCCCGCCCCCCACTCGATATGCTCCATCTCAAGATAAAGGAGCTTGAGTCCCAGAATGACCCCGAACACCAGACCCAGCCACATGGCAAAACCGTTAGCCGCCAGATTACCGACGGCATTATAAAAGCCTCCGACATTGCACCCGCCGGCGAGCGAGGCGCCAACGCCCATCAGGATACCGGCAATGACCGCCTTGACCATCTCCCGATACGGTGGAATTCTGAAGGCAAAATCCTTGCCAAGGCATGCCGAGATGAAGGCGCCGCCGATGAATCCAAGACCGATTATCGATCCGGAATCAACAAATACCGATCTTGGAGCCTCTTCATAGAAGGCGAAGATACCGGCATCCGTGCCGAACAGGCCGGCCAGCCAGTACATGATCCAATCCCCCCAATTCCTCACGGCCCCCACCGCACCCCAGGGTCGCCACCAGGCCATCATCATGAC
>Ga0209066_10002783_pt1 | contig 20763 bp, 16 predicted proteins | sample All_14_2_FD_187198 | JGI IMG/M metagenome (GOLD analysis project Ga0209066, IMG submission 187198) | Freshwater microbial communities in response to fracking from Pennsylvania, USA - Allegheny Zone_MetaG_DW_15 (SPAdes) (version 2) ... | reverse complement strand
ATCGCATCCCAACCCATTGAAGGCGGGCGGTGGGGTTGCCGTTCTCCAGCTTGCTCGCGGGCGAGGACTTGGGTTGTTCGAATGCCCGTGTCTTGCAGCCAGACTTGACACGCCAGCCGTCACTTCACGCGAATTGAGCCTGCGCCCGGCAACCCCACCACCCGCCTTCAATGGGTTGGGATGCGATATTTGGGTTTCGGGTTCAGGCTGGAAGCGGTCGCCCCCAGTTCCATAAACCAGCCATTCAAAGTCGAATCTACTTTTGCAAAAGCTCCGTCTTAATGGCTGGGTCAACATTCAGCCATCTGGTGCTGCCAGCAAGTCTCAGGTCACATCCTTGGGCCGCCGCTGCTGCCAGAATCTGCTCGAACCATCTGATGTAGGTCCACTCCCTAGGCTTGGGGGAGTGCAACGAACGACGTTTCGCGTCCCAGTTCACCTCCATTGCTTCGCGATAGATGTATGGAAAGGACTCCGTCGATGGAGTGACATGAAGCTTTCCAGCACTATCAACCTCGACGAATGCAATCGTGTCTTGTTTCATTGGGCCAATTTTCGTTCAAACTGAAACACCTCTTCAAATGGCAGCTTCCGCGGCAATTTTGACCGCGAGTTCGACATCCGGGTATCCCCCATTTTTTGGGGGGGTGACTGAAAGACCGCTACCGCTGCTGACCAGTCATCAACCCACCGTCAATCACCCATCCACGTTCGATTTCAGACCAAGCTGGCCAACGCCCGTGCAGATGCTGGTTGCGTCAACCGTTCAATCACCCCAACGCCCCCCGCAGCGCCCGCGCCGCATCCAGATGCGCTTGGCGGGCTTCGGGGAGGGCGCGGCCCATTTTGATGAATTCGTGCACCACGCCGCGGTACAGCTCCAGGTCCACCGGCACCCCGGCGGCGCGTAACTTGTCGGCGTAGGCCAGGCCTTCATCGACCAGCGGGTCACACTCGGCCAGGCAAAACCAGGCGGGAGCCACGCCCTCCACGTCGTCGGCCAGCAGCGGGGCAAAGCGGGCGTCGTCGCGGTCAGCCTCGCTGCGCAAAAACAGCTTGAAAAAGTAGTCAATGTGCGCGGCTTCCAGCAGAAAACCGTGGCCGAAGGTTTTGTGCGAATGCGACTCCTGCCGCGCCGCGCAGCCGGGGTAGATCAACAGTTGCAGCACCAGGGCCATGCCCGCATCCCGCGCCTGCAGCGCGCAGGCCGCGGCCAGCGTGCCACCGGCACTGTCGCCGCCAACCGCGATGCCGGCCGCATCGAGCCCATGCGCAAAGCCCTGCTGGTGGACCCAGCGCACAGCATCCCAGGCGTCGTCAAAGGCCACTGGAAACGGGTGTTCAGGTGCCAGCCGGTAACCCACCGACAACACCGCGCAGTGCGCCAGGTGGCTCAAGGTGCGGCACAGGCTGTCGTGCGTGGCGATGCTGCCCACCACAAAACCGCCACCATGAAAAAACACCAGCACCGGCAGCAACGCGTGGTCAGACCGGGGCGGTGCGTACAGGCGCACCGGTACCTCAAAGCCGTCACGCGCGGGCACGGTGAAGGTGTCGACGCGGTGCACTTTGACGGGTGGTATCTCCAGCACATGGGCGCCAACCTCGTAGGCCAGGCGCGCCTGCGCGGGTGTGAGCGCGTGCAGTGGCAGTTTGCCGGCGCGCGCCATGCGATCCAGTACGCTGTGCATGGCGGGGGTCAACAAACTGCGCGGGTTGCGGTGGTGGGGCATGGGCTAGACCAGACAGGAAAGAGGCAGGGTCGCCAAGGCGAACGCCAAATTATCCCCGCCGCGCATGCCCGGTACAGACGACTCAGGCGGACGTCAAGGCGGCATCACGGCGTTGAAGCCGTTTGGCCACAGCCCTGGCCTTGTTAAAGTGGCGCCCATGACCACTCCGCCCCCCACCGCCATCGTCCTGTTTGCCCACGGTTCGCGTGACCCGGCCTGGCGGCTGCCGCTGGAGGCGATTCTGGCGCGGGTGCAAAGCCAGCATGCGGGGCCGTGTCGGCTGGCGTTTCTGGAGCTGATGCAGCCGTCTCTGGCCGATACGTTGGCCGATTTGACGGCGCTGGATTGCCGGCACATCGCCATCAAACCGCTGTTCTGGGCAGCGGGCAAACATGTCAACCGCGACTTGGTGGACATCGTGGCGGCCTTTGCGCAGCGCCACCCCGAGGTCCGAATTGACGTGGGCGCGCCGTTTGGCGACAGCCCCCAGATGCGCCAGGCCATTGCTGACTGGGCTTTGGGTACCAAGCCTGTTCAGACGTGATTCGATATAAACAAATCACCACAATGTAGTTTGAAATATATCCATCGGACCGTACAGTGCATCCCATGCATGACGTCGCTTTCATCCTCGCTGGTTTTTTGGTAGGCACCGTGGTCGGCCTGACTGGCGTGGGCGGCGGCTCTTTGATGACGCCGATCCTGATCTTTGTCTTTGGCGTCAAACCTTACATGGCGGTGGGCACCGATCTGCTGTTTGCCGCGTTCACCAAGATGGGCGGCACCGTGAAAATGGCCCGCACAGGCTTGGTGCCGTGGCGGGTGGTGCTGCACCTGAGCGCAGGCAGCATCCCGGCCGCACTGATCACCCTGTGGGTACTCAAAACCCTGGGCCCGGCCGACCCCGCCGTGCAACACCTGATGACCTCCACGCTGGGTGTGGCCTTGTTGCTCACCGCAGCCGCCACACTGTACAAAGCGCTGCGTGGCAAGGCCGCCCCCAAAACGATTGCCGCCGGTCAAGAAGCCTTGGCCGCCACCGCCCGCCACTGGAGCCTGCCGCTGCTGTTTGGCGCGCTGATTGGTGTGCTGGTGTCCATCACCTCGGTGGGTGCGGGTGCCATTGGCGTCACTGTGTTGATGGTGCTGTACCCGCTGCTGCCGCTGCCGCGCATTGTGGCCGCCGACATTGCCTATGCGGTGCCGCTGACCCTGGTGGCTGGCTTGGGCCACGCCTCCATCGGCTCGGTGGACTGGCACATGCTGACCTTGCTGCTGCTGGGTTCGCTGCCCGGCATTTGGCTGGGATCGCACTTCATGACGCGTGTGCCGGAACGGGCCATACGGTCCTTGCTGTCTTTGTTGCTGGCCTATGCTGGCACGAAATTGATTGCCATCTGACCCCACTGCTTTACCGGACAATCTGTCGCCGCCGCCCAGGCTGGCCTGAACCTTTTGCATCAACCTGACCATGTACCAATACACCGACTTTGACCGCCATTTCATCCACCAGCGTGCTGCGCAGTACCGCGACCAGCTGGAGCGCAACCTCAAAGGCGAGTTGAAAGACGACGACTTTCGCCCGCTGCGCCTGCAAAACGGTTGGTACGTGCAGCGCTATGCGCCCATGTTGCGCGTGGCGGTGCCCTACGGCGAACTGGCCAGCCGCCAGTTGCGCGCACTGGCCCGCATCGCGCGTGAGTTTGACCAGCCCAGCGCCGAGGTGCTGAACACCGCACTCGACACCCAGGCCGAGCTCGGCACCACCCATCTGCCGGTCGGCTACGGCCACTTCACCACGCGGCAAAACGTGCAGTTCAACTGGATTCCGCTAACCCAAAGTGCCGACGTGATGGAGCTGCTGGCCAGCGCCGACATGCACGGCATCCAGACCAGCGGCAACTGCATCCGCAACATCACCAGCGACGCGCTGGCCGGTATTGCGCCCGACGAGGCCATTGACCCGCGCCCGTATGCCGAAATCATGCGCCAGTGGAGCACGCTGCACCCCGAGTTTGCGTACCTGCCGCGCAAGTTCAAGATCGCCATCACTGGCGCGCTTGAGGACCGTGCCGCCACGCACTGGCACGATGTCGGCCTGCAACTGTTGCGCGACGCCAACGGCCAGGTCGGCTTCAAGGTGATGGTGGGCGGCGGCATGGGCCGCACGCCCGTGATTGCCACCACGCTGCAAGAGTTTTTACCCTGGCAGCAGATCCTGAACTATCTGGAAGCCGTGGTGCGCGTCTACAACCGCTGGGGCCGGCGCGACAACCTGTACAAGGCGCGCATCAAGATTTTGGTCAAGGCCGAGGGCCAGCGTTATATCGACGAGGTGAATGCCGAATACCAAAACATCCTGGACCACGACGGCGGCCAGCACACCATTCCGCAAGCTGAGCTGGACCGTGTTGCAGCCTACTTCCAGCCGCCAACCGTGTCAGACACCGCGCCGGTGGCTGCGGAGGCAGCGGCATCACAGCTGTCGCCCAAAGACCAAGCCGAATACCAGCGCTGGCTGCAACAAAACGTGCAGGCGCACAAAAATCCGGCCCTGCGCGCGGTGACCTTGTCCTTCAAGCGCCTGGGTTTTGCCCCAGGTGATGCCAGCGCCGACCAGCTCGACGCCGCCGCCGATCTGGCAGACCGCTTTAGCGCGGGTGAGGCGCGTGTCACCCACCAGCAGAACCTGCTGCTGCCCTGGGTGCAAGCCACCGACTTGCCCGCACTGTGGCAAGCCGCCAAGGCGCTGGGCCTGGCGCGCGCCAACATCGGCCTGCTGACCGACATGATCGCCTGCCCCGGTGGTGACTTTTGCGCACTGGCCAACGCCCGCTCTATTCCCGTTGCCGAATCCATCACGCAGCGTTTTCAGGATCTGGACGAGCTGTTTGACCTGGGCGCGATTGACCTGCACATCAGCGGCTGCATCAACTCCTGCGGCCACCACCACAGCGGCCACATTGGTGTGCTGGGCGTGGACAAGGACGGGCGCGAGTGGTACCAAGTGTCGCTCGGCGGCTCGGACGGCAGCACGCTGAGTGGCCCGGCCACGCCTGGCAAGGTGATTGGCCCGTCGTTTGCCGCCAGCGAAGTGGCGGATGTGGTGGAAGCGCTGCTGGACGTCTACCGCCACCAGCGCGAACCCGGCGAGGCTTTCATCGACTGCGTGCGCCGCCTGGGCCTGGAGCCCTTCAAGGCCGCCGCGCAGGCCGCCCGTCATGAAACGCGTGACGCCGGCAAGGTGGTGCATGTGCACCTGAGCACCGCCGACGCGATGACCGACTGAGCCCACCGCACGCCCTATTCAACCGTCTTCAACAGTCTTGAACCCGCGCACCCCCTGGAACACGATGAAAACCATCCAATTGATCACTGCCAGCCCCGATGACGACGTGGCGGGGCACCCCAACGTTTTGCAACTGCCCAACCATGCCGATCCGACGCAAGTCGCGCTCGACGGTGTGCAGCGCATTGACCTGGTCTTTCCCAAATTCACCGATGGCCGCGCCTACAGCCAGGCCTTTTTGCTGCGCCGCCGCCTGGGCTTCAAAGGCGAGTTGCGCGCCACTGGCGACGTGTTGGTGGACCAGTTGCAGCTGATGCAGCGCAGCGGGTTCGACAGCGCCGTGTTGCGCGCCGACCAGAGCCTGGCCGCCGCCGAGCGGGCGTTGGCCCTGTTTGCCGACTTTTACCAGGGTGATGCCAAGCATCCACAGCCACATTTCCGCCCCGCAGGAGCGGCCGCATGAACGCCATCACCCTGAACGCCCGCGCATCCAGCAGTTTTGACGCCAAACTGGCTGAGACCACAACGCTGCTGCAACAAGCCGCCGCAGACTACGCCGCCAGCACGCCCGGCGCCGCCTCACGCATCACCCTGGCATGCAGCCTGGGCGCCGAAGACATGGTGCTGGCCCATCTGGTGAACGCCTTGCAGCTGGACATCGGCATCTTTGTGCTGGAAACCGGGCAGTTGCATCCCGAGACACTGGCTTTGCTGGAGCGCCTCCAAGCCACGTCACGCGCACCGGTTGCGGTCTTCACACCAGTGGCTGAAGCAGCCGTGCAGTTTGTGGCCCGCGAAGGCAAAGACGCCATGTACAAAAGCATTGAACTGCGCAAAGCCTGCTGCCACATTCGCAAAATGGAGCCGCTGAGCCGAGCTTTGGCTGGCAAAGACGCCTGGGTCACCGGCCTGCGCCGCGAACAGTCCGGCGCACGCGCTGACGTGCCGCAGATCGACACGTCGGATGCCACCCGTGTCAAATTCAACCCGCTGGCCGACTGGACCTGGGGCGATGTGTGGCACTACATTGCCATCAACCAGGTGGACTACAACCCGCTGCACGACCAGTTTTACCCCAGCATCGGCTGCGCGCCCTGCACCCGTGCCATCAGTCTGGGAGAAGACTTCCGCGCCGGGCGCTGGTGGTGGGAAGATGAAGCCGCCAAGGAATGTGGCTTACACGTCAAGGACAAAACCCCCGCATGAACCACCGTACCCCACCCGAACTGCTGCAAGCCATGACACACCATCACCGCCCTGACCATCTGAGCAACGCGCACCTGGACGCGCTGGAAGAAGAAACCATCTTCATCCTGCGCGAAGTGGCCGCCGCCTTCGAGCGCCCCACCCTGCTGTTCTCGGGCGGCAAAGACTCGCTGGTGATGCTCAAGTGCGCTGAAAAGGCCTTTGGCACCCCGGTCACCGGCGGCAAGATTCCCTACCCGTTGCTGATGATCGACACCGGCCACAACTTCCACGAGGTCACCGATTTCCGCGACTTCCGCGCCAAAGAACTCGGTGCCGATCTGATCGTGCGCAGTGTTGAGGACTCCATGGCACGCGGCACCGTGCGCCTGGCGCACCCCGGTGAGAGCCGCAACGTGCACCAGTCGGTGACGCTGCTCGAAGCCATTGAAGAATTCCGTTTTGACGCGCTGATTGGTGGCGCCCGCCGCGACGAGGAAAAAGCCCGCGCCAAAGAACGCATCTTTTCCCACCGCGACAGCTTTGGCCAATGGCAACCCAAAGACCAGCGCCCCGAACTCTGGACGCTGTTCAACACCAAGTTGCAACCCGGCGAACATTTCCGCGTGTTCCCGATCAGCAACTGGACCGAGCTGGATGTGTGGCAATACATCTCCCGCGAAGCCATCGCCTTGCCCTCGCTCTACTACAGCCACAAGCGCGAAGTGGTGGAACGCAAGGGCCTGCTGGTGCCGGTGACCGAACTCACCCCCCTGAAACCCGGCGAAGTGGCCGAACTGCGCGACGTGCGTTTCCGCACCGTGGGCGACATCACCTGCACCTGCCCAGTAGAAAGCCTAGCCGCCACACCCGAGCAAATCGTGCTGGAAACCCTGGCCGCGGATGTGAGTGAACGCGGCGCCACGCGGATGGACGACAAGACTTCTGAGGCTTCGATGGAGAAGCGCAAAAAGGACGGGTATTTCTGATGGCCAAGGCGCTTGTTGCTAGGTATGCCAAGGCATCTCAAGGTCTTCAAGGCCTTGGGTTTGAACCCGGCGCGGCGATTGGGTAATGTGCATGCGGTTTTGGGGTGAAAACACACGCGAAACTGAGCGTTCAGTTCGCCACCCACCGCAGGCGCGCGCCTTTCACCCCAAAGCCCGGTCACATCACCCAATCACCACGCCTAGCGATATTGGCACAAACCAATTCAGAACCCACAGTCCAAAAATAAGTTTGAGTAACCCAGGTAACTGATCCAGCACCGCGTACCCACACTTCCATGAAGAACTTTAACTATCGTCAACCCACAGCGTCTAGCAGCGTGCGTTGGGTGTCTGACGCAGCGGAATCAAGGAGGAGGCCCGCAGGGCCGGGGGACATCCGCGTAGTTAGATACCCAATGCGCGCTGCGGGTTAACGCGCCATCAGCCTCAAAACCGGGTACTTCAAGTTAACAAAACTGTCCGCAATCGAAACGACGGAAACACCGATGAACACTACAAATTCAGCAGCTACCTGCCCAGACAAAACAGGTGCTACAACCCAATTCGACCAACAATCCGCCCTCAAGTTCATCACCTGCGGCAGCGTTGATGACGGCAAAAGCACACTCATTGGCCGCCTGCTGCTCGACAGCAAAAGTGTGCTGCAAGATCAACTCGCCAACGTCTCCAAAAGTGGCGAAGCCGACCTGGCGCAGTTCACCGATGGCCTCTCTGCCGAGCGTGAACAAGGCATCACCATCGACGTGGCCTACCGCTACTTCAACACCGCCGAGCGCAAATTCATCATCGGCGACGCCCCCGGCCACGAGCAATACACCCGCAACATGGTCACCGCCGCCAGCAGCGCCGACGCCGCCGTGGTGCTGGTCGACGCCACCAAACTCCAGTGGCAAGACCCTGCCCTGAGCCTACTGCCCCAAACCCGCCGCCACAGCCTGCTGTGCCAACTGCTGCGTGTGCCCAGCATCGTGTTTGCCGTCAACAAACTCGACGCCCTCGAAGACGCGGCCAAGCCCGAAACCACGGGCCAAGCCACCGTGGCGTTCACCCACATTCGCGGCGCACTGGAAAAGTTTGCGCAGGCTGCGGGCATCGAAGTGACCACCATCGTGCCGATTTCCGCCCTCAAGGGCCACAACGTGGTGGACGCGTTTGAGGGCTGGTGCGGCTACACCGGCCCGAGCCTGCTCGACATTCTGGAGCTGCTGCCGGTGACCCCCGCCGACACCGCACTGCCCTTTGCCTTCCCAGTGCAGTGGGTCGAAAAATTCAGCAGCTCGTCCGACACATCCCAAGGCCGCCGCATTTTCTGGGGCCGCGTCGCCAACGGTGTGGCCCAAATTGGCCAGCAGGTCAAAGTGCTACCCAGCGGCCAGACCGCCACGGTGGCACAGGTGCTCGGCACCACGCGCCAACCCGGCACCGTGCAGGCCGGTCACAGCGCCGGTGTGGTGCTCGACCGCGAAGTGGACGTGTCACGCGGTGATTGGCTGCTGGCCCTGGTGCCACCGGCACCAGCGGCCATCACTTCTGATGACGACTTTGCCGACACCCCCAGCGCTAACAGCCTGCCACCCAGCCGCGAAATCAGCGCCACCGTGGCCTGGATGGACGACGAACCGCTGGTCGCGGGCCGCGTCTACTGGGCGCTCCACGGCCACCGCTGGGTCAAGGCGCGTGTCAAACGCGTGGTGCACCGGCTCGACATCAACACCCTGGCCGAAGAAAACGCCGACACATTGCCCGCCAACAGCATCGGCCACATCGAGCTGCTGATGCAGGAGCCGATTGCCGCCCTGCCGTTTGTCCAGTCGCGGGTGTTGGGCTCGCTGGTGCTGGTAGACACCGCCACCCACCGAACAGCGGGGGCGGTGCTGGTGAATGGGTGACCGTGACACGACAAGGGCACCGCGGCTTGCCGCACCGCCATTCACTGTGGTGGGCCCCATCCGCCGCAGTCAGGTCAAACCGATGGTCTATAACTCATTGAACGAATCCCGCCAAACCATCAGCGGTCGCTGTCGCATGATGAAGGCGTAACGCTGCAACCAGTTCGGCTTTGGAATACGGCGGTTTGGTCAGGTCACTAAGCGATTTTGAAATCGCCAGGCATGTTCTGCCTGGGGCTGCATGAAACAGCCGATCCAGGAACGCACCCGCTTTGATAACCTCGATACCCAGTTTGCGGGTGTCCGCGACTGCCAGATGCTTGGTGTTGTCGGAAACGATCATCACCTTGTGCTGTGCCGGGTCATCTTCTTCACCGAGTCCATTGCGCAAAACCAGCGCGGCGGCGATCAGGTGTCGGTCGTTGTTTTGCACGCGAATGGGAACTTGGGACAAAAACGTCGGGCTGTCACATCCGGTGATCAGATGCCCATGGTTGGTCGCGCGCTGAAATGCTCTGAGGCGCTTGGCGCCTGACTTCGCCGCGTCGGGATGCACCTGCGGCCAGTTGCGCAAGAACTCGGTTTCGACGTCACCCGTCCAGTAGGCAAAGTAGAGGCCATCGAGCATCAAGTCAAACAGCACATCCGACAGGCGCGATGGCAACAGCACGCAGGTATCCAAAACAACCAAGGTGTTGCCACCGGGGGTGAGTGGGTGGCCGTCCATCACTGACGCTCATCGACTTTTTGCCAACGCCTTGACCCTGCGAACCACGTCCGCTTCCGTGCTTTTGTAGACCCCGGCTTTTTGCCCCGCAGTACGCAGGTCAGGGACCTGGCCCGTCACCTGATGTTTGGATTTCCAGTCCAGCACAGCAGCACGTGACACCCGCCGATGACCACCAGCGGACACAGTGGCACCCTTGAGCTTGTTCTGGTCAATCAGCATCGCGACATAGGGGCGGCTGTACCCCAACAACTCGGCCGCCTGCGCCGTGCTGATCAGGTCATTGGCAGTAGCAACCGACTTGGGCACCTCGATACCGACTGTTTGACTCTCAATGTCCACCAAGTGGCGAATCAACTGCAAACGGGTGCTTCGGCTTTGCGGCGTGGCGGCTTCAAGGACCAGATGCAGCGCGTCGGCAACCTGTGCAGACACGGCCCCAGTCATCGAACCGATGGCATCAGCCAAAGGCCCCAGCGGGTCGTGGCGGCGGGTGGGCGTCTTGCCCGATGTGGCAGCGGTCGGCATGATGCCCTCCATATATTGATCCAGATATCAGGACAGTATAAAACGAAAATAACGAATAATTCGAAATTAGCCAAGCGTGCAGGTTAGCCTGGCGCCGTCCAGGCTGGTCAAAGCGCCGGTGTGGTGCTCGACCGCGAAGTGGACGTGTCACGCGGTGACTGGCTGCTAGCCCTCGTTCCGCCTGCACCAGCCGCTATCGTTTCTGATGACGACTTTGCCGACACACCCACCGCCACCAGTCTGCCACCCAGCCGCGAAATTAGCGCCACCGTGGCCTGGATGGACGACGAGCCGCTGGTCGCGGGTCGCGTTTGCTGGGCGTTGCACGGCCACCGCTGGGTCAAGGCGCGTGTCAAACGCGTGGTGCACCGGCTCGACATCAACACCCTGGCCGAAGAAAACGCCGACAGCCTGAGCGCCAACAACATCGGCCACATCGAGTTACTGCTACAAGAATCGATTGCCGCCCTGCCATTCGCCCAGTCGCGTGTGCTGGGTTCGCTGGTGCTGGTGGACACTGCCACCCACCGGACGGCCGGTGCCGTGCTGGTGAACGGCTGACAGAGACGCGACACGGCAAGTGCATCGCCACTTGCCGTGCGCTGGCTGGTGATCTCACCGAGTGGCGCAGTCTGGCCGGTCTGACAGTCGTGGCCAATCCGAACAATAAAAGCCTCTAGCCCACGTCTTAAATGGGCTTATAGCTATTTAATATGCAGCATTGCAATGAAGCCACGACAGGATAGCGGCACTTTTAGACTGCGTGCCTGAACAGCTGTAACGGGCGATAAGCAGCCTATGGAGCGACTTGTTATGCGCGTTTCAACAAAAGCTCGTTGTATTTTTCCGGAAGCAGAGCAAATTCACCCCATCCTAAATTCTGGATCGCCAATCCGATACCGCTTCCGGTAACCGTGCCATACATAATGAGAATTCTGTCTTTGGTAGCGTCGTTGATACCCTTCTCCTGCGCCACCGCGTCAACCGCTTTAAAACAGAAATCTTTCACTCCCGGGTTGCATGCCAGCCAAGTCATGCGAATATTTCTCGAAGTGCGGCCCGCATTCACAGAACTCTTGATGATCCCGAAATAAAGCTTCGGCACATCATCCTCACCCACAACTCGCCGAACGTCATGCAGGAGGTCTACCAAACGAACAGCATAACTATTTCCGGGGAGATGGTAGTACCGATAAAGGTTCTCATCGAACTCGCGACAAAGCCCACGTACGGTTGTAATCTTGCTCGGGAGTTTGAATGATTCGCCGCCATGCCTCGAAATAGGAACTTCCGATAGCGGACCGTTGATATCCTCTATCGGCGTTTCATCGTATTCCCCCCCGGGAGGCACATTGACCTCCGGTCGCTCCTTAACGAATCCGTTAACGATGACGAGGTTCTCATCGTCTATTGCCTTCTGTGCATCTTCGTACGAGTCGTACCGTTTCCCCTCCGGCTTGGTAGAGCGGAGATCGCATTTCACATGACTAAACCTCGAAAGGTGCGCGAAATACGCATCTCGGCCGTTTGAGAAGTGGTCTTTGTCCTTCGGCACTCGATTTAGGTTCGAGTAGCAGCCTGGGCAAAAAATGGCGCCTTCCATGTCAGGCGTGAACTCGCTCGGCGCGATCTTCGCTCCTCTACGTTTTAGATAACTCGTGTCTCCGCCCTCGTACGCCCAGTTTTTCAGGTGGTGCGCGAACTTAATTCGCCTATTCGGTTCAGTGGCCACGTATGGATCTCCCTGCTCTAGCGAATAACTCAATATAGAGAGACAAAAACCTGTCCCCCCAACTTGCTTTCACTGTAGCCTTGGGACTGAAGAGGCTTGGTTGTCTTGGATCAATAACTTCACCTGTTTTCTCGGCTTGAAGCATCCACGCGACATGGGGCAAATCGACATTGAAACGTTTTTGACTTTTCTGGCCGCCCAGCACAAGTTATCCGTTTCGACCCACCGGCAGGCCACCATCACCCCTGTCATGGTTGCGTAGGTTATTCATGGGAAGATCGGCCCAAGCGCACACCGCGTCTGGCACCAAGATTGCTTATTCAACGCGGTATGAACGCACCCAATTGCCGCGCCTGATCGCTGCCCGATTCCTCTGCCTACTTGAGACCCACGCATGTCCATCCACGCCGCCCTGAACCACGTCACCCACTATGCGTATGACCGGCTGGTCGCGCTCGGCCCCCAAGTGATCCGCCTGCGCCCTGCCCCGCATTGCCGCAGCAAGATCATCTCGTACTCGCTCAAGATCGAGCCCGAAGGCCATTTCATCAACTGGCAGCAAGACCCGTTTGCCAACTACCAGGCGCGCCTGGTGTTCCCTGACAAGACCAAAGAGTTCAAGGTCACGGTGGATGTGGTGCTGGACATGGCGGTGTACAACCCGTTTGACTTCTTTCTGGAGCCCGAGGCGGAAGAATTCCCCTTCAGCTACCAGCCTGAGCTGAAGCAGGAACTGGCGCCCTACCTGACACCCGACCCGGTCACGCCGCTGCTGCAGGCGTATCTGGACAAGATTGACCGAACCAAGCGCCGCAGCGTGATCTTTTTGGTGGACCTGAACCAGTCGGTGCACAAGGCCATCAACTACACCATCCGTATGGAACCCGGCGTGCAAACGCCCGAGGAAACCTTGACCCTCCAATCAGGTTCGTGCCGTGACTCGGCCTGGCTGATGGTGCAACTGCTGCGCAACTGCGGGCTGGCGGCGCGTTTTGTCTCGGGCTACCTGATCCAGTTGAAACCCGATGTGAAGTCGCTCGACGGCCCCAGCGGCACCGAGGTCGACTTCACCGACTTGCATGCCTGGTGCGAGGTGTACCTGCCCGGCGCGGGCTGGGTGGGGCTGGACGCCACCTCGGGCCTGCTGGCCGGTGAAGGCCACATTCCGCTGGCCTGCACACCGCAACCCTCAGGCGCTGCACCAATTGAGGGCGGCGTGGACGAATCCGAGGTGGAATTTGCCCACCACATGCAGGTCACGCGTATTTACGAATCGCCCCGCGTCACCAAACCCTACACCGAGGAACAATGGGCCGACATCATGGCCCTGGGCGAGGTGGTGGACGCCGACCTGATCACCAGCGACGTGCGCCTGACCATGGGTGGCGAGCCCACTTTTGTGGCGGTGAATGACCGCGACGCACCAGAATGGAACACCGATGCACTGGGACCAACCAAACGCGGATTTGCCACCGAATTGGTGCACAAACTGCGCAAGGAATACGGCGAAGGCGGCTTTCTGCACTACGGTCAGGGCAAGTGGTACCCGGGCGAGCAGTTGCCGCGTTGGGCACTGAACATTTATTGGCGTGCCGACGGCCAGCCAGTCTGGGCCAACCCCGCTTTGTTTGCGGATGAGCGTGTCACCAGCCACTACACCAGCGACGACGCACAGCGCTTCATCAACGTGCTGGCAGGCAAACTGGGTCTGACCGACAAATACGTGCAAACCGCGTATGAAGACAGCTGGTATTACCTGTGGCGCGAACGCCGCCTGCCCGTCAATGTGGACCCGTTCAACTCCAAACTCGACGACGAGATGGAGCGTGCCCGCCTGCGCCGCGTTTTCACGCAAAAGCTCGACACGCCGGTGGGCTACGTGCTGCCGGTCAAAGTGGCGGGGTATGACGAGGTGTATGGCGCTGCCTGGACCACCGGCCCGTGGTTTTTGCGTGACGAGCGCATGTACCTGATGCCCGGCGACTCGCCCATGGGCTTGCGCCTGCCGCTGGATTCCCTGCCGTGGGTCAGCGAGGCAGACTTTCCGTACATGATCGAGCAAGACCCGTCCACCTTGCGGGGCGACTTGCCGGTGTATGCCGACCTGGCTGCGCGTTACGCACCGAGCCAGAGGGCACCTGGCGACAGCCACACCATCAGCGGCCCCAGCCACGCGCCCGGCCAGGCGGGTCTGGCGCTGGGTGCTGCGCGCCGTGCCGCTGCTGCGGCTGCCGCAACAGGTAACGCTATGACCGCCGCATCGACCCTGCCGTTTTTGGCCGGTTCCCTGCCGCCGACAGAAGCCACCCGGCTGATGCAAAACCCCACGGCGTTTGCCAGCCACACCAGCACCGCCACCCACGCGCAAAGTGCCCTGCAGTCTGAGCCTGCCGACTTTGTTGACGCGCCTGAACCCACCGACCACGCCCGCATGCCAGAGCGCAAGGAATCCGCCCACTGGATCACCCGCACGGCCCTGTGTGTGGAAGTGCGCGACCCGCGCCGCGCCAGCGGCCCCAAGGCCGAAGCCGTGGGTGAAGCCTCCAGCGCCATCTACGTCTTCATGCCACCGCTGGAGCGCCTGGAGTACTACCTGGACCTGCTCGCCGCCGTGGAAGCCACCGCGCAAGAGCTGGGGGTGCAGATCGTCATCGAAGGTTACCCGCCGCCACGCGACCCGCGCCTGAAATTGCTCAGCGTCACCCCCGACCCAGGTGTGATTGAGGTCAACATCCACCCGGCCAACAACTGGAAAGAGCTGGTCTACAACACCGAATTCCTCTACAACGCGGCGTTTGAGTCGCGCCTCTCGGCCGAGAAGTTCATGACCGATGGCCGCCACACCGGCACCGGCGGTGGCAACCACTTTGTGATGGGCGGCGCCACACCGGCCGACAGCCCGTTCCTGCGCAAGCCCGAACTGCTGGCCAGCCTGCTGCTGTACTGGCACAACCACCCGTCGTTGAGCTATTTGTTCAGCGGCATGTTTGTTGGCCCCACCAGCCAGGCACCGCGTGTGGACGAAGCGCGCAACGACCAGCTCTACGAGCTGGAAATTGCCATCGAGCAGATCTACAAAAACCGCGAAATCCACGGCCAGTCGATGCCACCCTGGCTGATTGACCGCACGCTGCGCAACATCCTGATCGACGCCACCGGCAACACGCACCGCAGCGAAATCTCGATCGACAAGATGTACTCGCCCGACTCAGCCACGGGTCGCTTAGGGCTGCTGGAGCTGCGCGCGTTCGAGATGCCGCCGCACCCGCACATGAGCAGCGTGCAGCAGCTGCTGCTGCGTGCGCTGATCGCCCGCTTCTGGAAAACGCCGTACCGCGCCCCCGCCACCCGCTGGGGCACCGAGTTACACGACCGCTTCATGCTGCCCAAGTTCATCGAGATGGATTTCCATGACGTGATGGCCGAAATGCGTGATGCCGGTTACGCCTTTGACGACAGCTGGTTTGCCCCGCATGTGGAGTTCCGCTTCCCGCTGATCGGCTCAATCTGCACCGCCGGTATCCAGATGACCCTGCGCAACGCGCTGGAACCCTGGCATGTGATGGGTGAAGAAGGCGCACCGGGCGGCACCGCACGGTATGTGGACTCGTCGCTGGAGCGCATTGAGGTGCGTGTGACCGGCATGAACGAGAGCCGTTATGTCGTCACCTGCAACGGCCGCGCCATGAGCCTGCAACCCACAGGCGTGCAAGGCGAGTATGTGGCCGGTGTGCGCTACAAAGCATGGAACCCGCCCAGCAGCCTGCACCCGAGCATTGGGGTGCACGCGCCGCTGACCTTTGACATTGTGGACACCTGGATGAAACGCTCGCTGGGCGGCTGCCAGTACCACGTGGCGCACCCGGGCGGCCTGAGCTACCAGAGCCTGCCGGTCAACGCCAACGAGGCCGAGAGCCGCCGCCTGTCACGCTTCACCGCCATGGGTCACACACCGGGTGTCATGAACGTGCCCCCAGCCACCATCAACGTGCCCGGCAGCCGCGAGTTCCCGTTCACGCTGGATTTGCGCCGGGGCTAAACTTGCCGAGTGTGGTCAGACCGCATCAGAGCCTGACCAAACCCTTAAAAAACGTAGCTACCAGCCCTGATGAATCAAGGCTGGTAGCTCATTTCATTTAAAGAAGCCCAACCCGTGATCTCCCGTCCTCTTGACCCCGGTGAAGCGTTTTTTTTCTTGTCCGACCACGTGTCGTGCATGAATTTTGTGGTGCTGGCCGAGCGCACCGGCACCCTGCAACCCGAGCGCATCCGCCGCGCGCTCGACACGGTTCAGCAAGAACACGCGCTGCTGCAAACCCGCATCAGCTGGACCGAGGACACTGGCCTGCGCTTCGAGCCCGCACCCGGCGCAGCGATAGAGCTGTTGTGCCACGCCAGCAGCAAGGCGGGTTGGCCAGGCCTGATTGAGCAGGAACTCGCCAACCCCTTCGCGCTGGGCACCGCGCCGCTGATGCGCTGCCTGTACATTGAATTGGCGCCTGCCAAGGCGCCCGATGGCCCCGCCAACGCCTGTGTGCTGGCACTGACTTTTCACCATGCCATCGCTGATGGCCGCTCTGGCACCGAGATCTTGCGCCGCCTGCTCAGCCTGATGGCGCATGACCGCACCGAAAGCGCTGACCATGCCACCGAGCCCCGCGCTGCGCTCACGCACCTGCCGTCCATGGCCGAGCTGATGCCCGCGCACTACCGCTGGGCCGAGCAGCCCGACGCCGCCAAACAGCTGCGCACCACCCTGCTCACCGACTACCGCCGCCACGGCGCGCTGGCTGTGATGCCTTGGCTGGCCACTGAGGCAGAGCACCGCACGCCCCGGCTGATCCGCCTGCAACTCGATGTTGACGCCAGCCAGCACCTGCTGGACCAGGCGCGCGCCCACGGCACCACCGTGCATGGTGCGTTGTGCGCCGCGCAGTTACTGGCGCAGTACCAGTTGCAACAAACTGAGCAGCCCGCCGCGTTTTTCCTGTCCTGCCCGGTGGACTTGCGCCCGCATCTGCAGGGCACGCCACCCACCAGCCCCACCGGTTTTTTCACCTCACTGATCTCAGGCACGTTCCAGATCAGCCCGGACACCGACCTGTGGGCGCTGGCACGCGAGATCATCACCCAGACGCGCACCCAAATCGCCCGTGGCGAAGGTCACCTGCTGTACCACCTGTACGGGCTGGATGGCTCGCCAGTGCCGCCCCAGGCGCTGGAGCTGTTCCGCAAAAAAGTGCTGGCCTCGCTGCCCAACACCATGATCAGCAATGTGGGGGCGATTGCGCCGGTGCCCGACGACCCGGCCGTGCAGACGATATCGTTCGCCTTGTGCCCGATGCCTTACCAGACCTTGTTCACCGCCGCCAGTTCGTACAACGGCGCGCTGATTCTGAATGTGGGTTATGACGCTGCCCGCCTGTCAGAGGCCACCGCGCAGGCGCTGGTGCAGCACATGCAGCAGGCCTTGTCGATCTGAAATAAAAAATCAGGTGTTTGGGCTGGCGGGTTGCGCCAGCGTTTGCAGCGCCTCACACACCTGCGCCAGCACCGGTGTCCAGTCGTTGCCCTTGGGCTGGCGCCATAGCCGCATCACGTGCGGGTACCAGGGCGAATCAGTGCGCTCCTTCAGCCAGCGCCAGTCCGTCATGTAGGCGGGCAGCAGCAGCCAGCAGGGTTTGCCCAGCGCGGCGGCCAGGTGCGCGACGGCGGTGTCGACACTGATGACCAGGTCAAGTTGCATGATGGCCGCGGCGGTGTCGGCAAAATTGTGCAGCTCAGGGGCCAGGTCGATGAGCGGCTGCTGTCCCTTGAAACGCTTGACCTCGCGCTCGCCGTTGCCTTTTTGCAAGCTGAAAAATTGCACATCGGTCGCACGCCACAAGGGCGCCAGCGTCTGCAGACTGGGCAGCGAACGCTGGGCGTCGTTCTCAGATGCCGGGTTGCCGTGCCAGACCAGACCCACCCGCAACGCGGGCCGCGGGGATAAGCGGTCAACCATCTGGCGCCAAGGGTCGAGCCGGTCCGCGGGCGCCCGCACATAGGGAATCGCCGCCGGAATGGTGTCAAGCTGGGTGAGCGCATACAGCGGCACACTCATCGCCGGCACCCAGTAATCCCAGTCGCTGACGCTGGTGTCATCCTCAAATCCAAACACATCACCCACGCCGTCGAGCGTTTGCAGCACGGGCTTCAGATCCGGGTGGCTCAGCACATCCACCTGGGCTGCGCCCAGCGCGCGCAACACCGCCACGTAGCGGCAAAACTGGATCGTGTCGCCAAAACCGGCCTCACACATCACCAGCACCACCCGGTCTTGCAACGGCTGGCCTTTCCAGCGGCTGCAACGCAGGCGTTTTTCGATCGGGTTGACCCAGTGCCTGAACTCCAGGTGATGCCAACCCTCGTCAAAACGTCCCTGGCGCAGCAGCAGGCACGCCAGATTGACATGGGCAGCCGCGTGTTTGGGGTCAAGCGCCAGGGCTTTGCGCAGATGGGTTTCGGCTTCGGCATCGCGGCCATTCTGGGCCAACAGCACCCCCAGATTGCGCCAGGTGCCAGGCAGCGTCGGGTCCACCAACAGCGCCTTTTGATAGGCCGCCTCGGCGGCATGAAAAAACTTCAGCTCTGCCAGCTTGGCGCCAAAATTCAGATGAATCCGCGCGTTGTCGGGCTGCGCTTCGATGGCCAGCTCGTAATGCCGCACGGCTTCGCTGACGCTGCCCCGGCGGTCCAGCAGCCAGGCCAGGTTGGCGTGGGCTTCGGCCATACCGGGGTCCATGTCGAGGGCTCTGACCAACAGCGCCTCGGCTGTATCAAAGTGGTCTGCTTGGATTTCGCTGCTGCTTTGGGCACAGAGCCGCTCAGCCTGTTCGTGGAGTGTGTTCATGATGGCGCTAATGTAAACGCTAGGGCTTTCTGGAAGATTCCAATCTGCCGGTTCCAACGAACGCTATTTTGACACCTTGAAAAGCCGTGGTCCAGCATCGCATCCACCTGCCAAGAGCAGGCGCAGCGGGTAGCCCGGCTGTCATCCCGGACTCAAGGCGCAGGTCCTGAGCCACGACCCCAAGGGGATTGCCTGGATGCCTCGGGGTGGCATCGCCGCCCTGTCATCCGTTCAACCTGGACAGGCAACTGAACAAGTCCACACCCGAAGCGCACGGGTTACCGGCACAGATGGATGTCAAGCCATCGACACATAACTGTCGATATTTTTTACAACCACAACAAAAATGCCATGTAAATAGTTGATTTAAATCACAAATTTGTCGGGCACAAAAAATGCTATTGGGGTCCGGTTTTTTGTGATCAAGCTACGCGTCTTGGGCGCACCCGCTGTGTCTTCTTGCCTCCAGCATGGACCGCGAGTTGCGAACAGGAAGCCTCCCGTATCGGCCATCTCCCATGAAAGGTGCAACCCATGAATAGATTTTCCGCCGTGGCAATGTCTTCGCTGGCCATGATGCTCTCGACCGGCGCACACGCTGCGATTGTCACAACGGTCACTGAGTTTTCTGATTCAGCCTTCATTTCGATCGGCGATGCGACCAACTCGGACAGCAGAAACACCATTGCGGCGTTGCCAACCGCTTCAACCGCCCACAACTACCAGGTCTACAGTCCGGTTTCATCATATTCATCGGTCGAGGCAAGGATGTTCGCGACTGCGGCGACCTCACCCAACAGCACGCTGGCGTTTCAATACGGCCAAGATGGTTCCGCCGGGTATTCATTGGACTCTTTGCAGAACACGAGCGGTGCGCTGATGAAAGTCGGCGAAACCTTCCACATCAAGATCAACCTGACGAACACATCCACCGATTGGCAGGACCTGACCCTGAAGAGTTGGAACGGCATGCGCTACAACATGTACACGTATGGCAACATAGGGGCAGAAATCGGTGCCCCGTCCCTCGGCACACCCATGAGCGGCAACGAGTACATGAGCCTGTGGACTGACTTCTCGTTGTTGGTGGACGGCGTCGAGGTGTGGGAGCGTGTCCTGAACAAGCGGATGGATGCCAGTGGCGATTTTCCCCATCAGTTCTTGTCCAACCAAAATCCGCCGCCAGACCTGATCACAGATATTCTTCTGGGGGCGTGGGGGCCCAACGAAACACGCGTTCTGGAGTTGAACTTCACCGGCCTCATGGAAACCAACGTTGACGCTTCAAGCCGGGCGTTCATGAGCATGGCGGCCTTCTTTGTGCCACAGGGCCTGACCACCAGCCTTGGTCAACCGCGCCAGACCGACCCCAGCCATGGCACCGGCGGGGGCAACGCCATCCCGGAACCATCACCCATCGCGTTGATGGGCCTGGCTCTGGCAGGCATGGCGCTGGCTCGAAAAAGCAGCTCGTCAAAAGGTGCCGGCAAGCTGCACCCCTCTTCTGGCATCTGACCCTGGTTGGGGCAACCGTTCATCAGACGCCAGCCCACGGTGGGCACCCCAACGGTTTCAGCTCAAGCCGCCACTGCGCAAAATCTGGGCCGCCACGGCCTGGCGCAACACCCCGGCCTGTGGCACCACCAAGGTCAGCTGGTGTTTGGCGCGGGTGATCCCGGTGTAGAGCAGCTCACGCGTCAGCACTGGCGTCATACGCTCGGGCAGCACCAGCGCCACCTGGTCAAACTCGGAGCCTTGTGACTTGTGCACCGTCATGG
>Ga0209066_10002782_pt1 | contig 20769 bp, 23 predicted proteins | sample All_14_2_FD_187198 | JGI IMG/M metagenome (GOLD analysis project Ga0209066, IMG submission 187198) | Freshwater microbial communities in response to fracking from Pennsylvania, USA - Allegheny Zone_MetaG_DW_15 (SPAdes) (version 2) ... | reverse complement strand
CAAAAAGTGGGGTGTTTTACTTTATGCCTAGCTAGCGGCTAGTAATACAGAGTTGAGGATGCGTCACCGTCTGCGCACGGCGCCTAACATTTCGCCCCCTTATCCCGAATTCAAAGACGGAATTCTTCAGGGCTGCTGTCAAGCGACCATGTTGTCCTGGTCTGATAGGCTTTTGCGTCCAATCAGGCGGCAGACTATCGTCTCACCTCTGCCTTTCAGATGGAGAGTCTGTGGTTCATGAAAATCGAATGACGTTGATAGCCTGCGGTAGGTCGTAGCATCACACTGGATTACTCCAGGCATTCCCTCCGATGTTATACGGCTGGCAATATTGACAGTGTCGCCCCACAGGTCATAGATGAATTTCTTTTTCCCCACCACACCAGCGACAATGGGACCAGTGCCGATACCAATGCGTATTTCCAGATGCATGGCATTGATGTTGAAGTTTTCATGCAAGGTGTCACGCATATCGATGGCCATATCGGCGATGGCTTCGGTATAGTCTGGGCGGTTATTGTTCAGGCCACCGGCAATCATGTAAGCGTCGCCGATGGTCTTGATTTTTTCCAGGCCATGCTTATCTGCGAGCTCATCGAAAGCGGAAAAAATCTGGTTGAGCATGGTAAAAACCTGCCCGGGTGACAAGTTGGCCGCAACCTGGGTGAAATTTACAATGTCGGCGAACATTACGGTTACGTCAGCAAAGCCATCAGCAATGGTTTGGTCCGAGTTTTTCAGGCGCTCCGCCACAGGGCCGGGAAGGATATTCAGTAGCAGTTTTTCCGCACGTTCCTGCTCGAACTGCAATTGCCGATAAGTTTCTTCAAGTCTTTCTTGTATCTTGCGCTTCTCCGCAATTGCATAGCGCAACAAAAAGTAAATGACTGATGATACGGCGATAAAGTTGAGCGCAAAAAATACTACGCTGATGCGAATGGCTATATCAGGCTTGGGCGCCACTAGTGGGTCGGCAAGGTAGTAATCCATGGCGCCGGAAATAGCCGTCAGGATAACCCACGCGATAAACCAGCCGACAGATTGGTTAATGCCGATACAGAGAAGGGCACCGACTGGCGCAAGAAGCGCCCAGAGAATGACGCCGCTGGAGGTGATGAAATTGCCTGCTAACCATTGGGCAATAAAGGGAAGAAACAGAAAAAGCCCTAACTGGCTGATGCGGAAAAAATCGAAGTTGCGAGTCTTGATGTAAAACAGCATGTTGCCTGTCAGGAGAATCTGAAAGGCAAATGGCAGTGTGCTGGAGAACTGTCGGCCAAGAAGGGCGTAAATTCCTACCCATAATATCGTGGTCAGCGTAAAGAGCCCGGTGGCGAGCATCAACAGCGATTTGTTGAGCTGTAGCTCCTCGCTATCATCCGGGTTGATACCAGCGTTACGCAGCTTATCAATAAAGCGGGATGGGGCAGGGGTTGATTCATCGGATATCATGGATCGATTATAACGACGTCGTTCAGCCGATTTCTTGCCATGGAGGAAATTTTGGTGTCGAATGTTGGCCATGGCTGAAGCAAAAAAATACCAAATTGAGACGGTAACGAAGGCTCATTATGTTTCCGAGCAATCTGATCCAGCGATCAGTCGCCATGTTTTTGCCTATACGATACGCATACGTAATACCGGAAATGTTTCCGCGCAACTGATTTCCCGGCACTGGATCATTACTGATGCCGAAGGTCATGTGCAAGAGGTACGTGGTTTGGGTGTTGTCGGACATCAGCCGCTACTGAGTCCCGGCGAAAGCTTTGAATATACCAGCGGTTGTCAGCTTGCTACTGCAGTTGGCACTATGCGGGGTAGTTACCAGATGACGGCCGAGGATGGGGTGCAGTTCGAGGCGCCTGTCGCCGAGTTTGTGCTGTCCATGCCGCGCGTGCTGCACTGAGCTCTGTGCATGCTGTCCTTGCTGTAGGAGTGGCTACACTCCAGAAGACTACTTTTGCATGGTGCCAGGAACGATTTGATGATGTGGTTTGGCGCGTCCCCGACTGCGCTTCCGTACTCGCCACAGTATCCGCATGCCAAGCAGCGTGGCGAGAATGGCTGCATAGATTAACGGCTTCCTGATGTCGGCTTTTACCATCCAGGCATAGTGCAGCACAGCGAGTGCCCCGATCGCGTACACGCTGCGGTGCAGTTGCTGCCAGCGTCGTCCGCCGAGTTTACGTATCGCCATGGCATTTGACGTTGTTGCCAGAGGCACCAACAATGCAAAAGCAACCATTCCGACGGTGATGAAAGGCCGTTTGAGGATGTCTTTGGCAATTGCCGGCCAGTCGAAAAACTGGTCGAACCAGAGGTAAGTGGCGAGGTGCAGACTGGCATAAAAGAAAGCAAACAAGCCGAGCATGCGTCGCAAATCAATCGCCCAGGCCCAGCCAGCATAGTTGCGCAGAGGTGTCATCAGCAGGGTGATCAGCAAAAAGTTGAGTGCCCAGGTACCCAGTCCCCGCGTCACCGCCTCGATTGGATTGGCGCCAAGGCTGGCCGTCTGCACGCCCCACGCATACCACGCGAGCGGTGCGAGGCTGATGATGAAAATGAGAGGTTTCAGCCAGACTGGCTTCAAAAATATTTCCTCAAATCCATACCGCTATAGAGATGACCGACTTGCGCGGCATAGCCGTTGAAAGGCAGGGTTTTGCGTTTACGGAATTCACCAATGCGGCGTTCTGTGGCCTGGCTCCAGCGCGGATGATCCACTTCAGGGTTGACGTTGGAATAAAAGCCATATTCTTGCGGTGCGGCCTTCATCCAACTGGTGTTCGGCTGGCGATCAGTAAAGCGGATTTTTACGATGGACTTGCCGCTCTTGAAACCGTATTTCCAGGGTACGACCAGCCGCAGGGGCGCGCCGTTTTGGTTTGGCAGCACATCGCCATAGAGCCCGACGGCAATGATGGATAGCGGGTGCATGGCTTCATCCAAACGCAGCCCTTCGTTATATGGCCAGTCAAGCACACCCCTGCTGACGCCCGGCATGGTCTCTGGTTGTACAGCCGTGATGAACTCGACGTACTTTGCACTACCTAGCGGTTCCACTTGTTTGAGCAGGCTGGCGACGGGGAAACCAAGCCAGGGAATCACCATGCTCCAGCCTTCAACACAACGCAGGCGGTAGATACGTTCTTCCAGCGGCACAAGTTTGAGGATATCCTCAATGTCCAGCATTTTGGATTTTTTTACCAGACCTTCGATCGAGACTGTCCATGGCCGCACACGCAAGGTATGGGCGTTTTGCGCCGGGTCTTCCTTCTCGGTGCCGAATTCGTAGAAATTGTTGTAGCTGGTTACCGCTTGCAACGGCGTTGGCGATTCGGTAGTGGACAATGCGCTTGCCTTGCCAGGACCAAGTTTTGCCTGTGCCGCAGGCAGTACACCAGCCAGCACGATGCCGGTGGACAGCCGCAGAAATTCGCGGCGTCGCTCATACAGTGTGCGAGGTGTAATATCGGATGGCACAATATCGCTAGCATGGAAGATGCGCATGGAGTTTCTCCGTAGTTAAGCTGTCGCTTGGTTTATCCGCCGTTCAGCCAGCGCCGACTTTTATTTAAAAAAACCGGAGTCGCTGTGATCGGTATCCGCTTGACGGTCAGCCGTGGCAGACGCTACTATAACTGCGATTTTTACTGAATTTTTTACCTGACAATTTTGGAGTACGCAATGGACACCCATCAAAAGATTCATGACCTAGTGACAAATAATCCAGTTGTTCTGTTCATGAAGGGAACGCCGCAATTTCCGCAGTGTGGTTTTTCTTCACGCGCGATAGAAATACTCAAGGCATGTGGTATCAAAAACCCCGTGACAGTTGACGTGCTGGCTAATCCGGACATACGTCAGGGAGTCAAGGACTACGCCAACTGGCCGACAGTGCCGCAGCTTTATATTGGCGGTGAATTCATGGGTGGCAGTGACATCATGACCGAGATGTATGAATCCGGTGACCTGCAAAAGTGCCTGGATATTGTTGTTCGTGCCGCTAGCTGAATTCTGGTTTATGGGGCCGATGCTATCCGACGGTTGGCATCGGCCAGTCGGCTGGCGATGATGTCGAGAAAACCTTGGTAGAAGTGCATGCGGCAGGCGTTTGAGCCATGTTGTAGGGCTTGGGTCGGGATGGTGACGACGCGCGCCGTGGTTTTGGCCACGACGTCCGCACCGCGTTCGTGTTTGCCGCGGCGGATGATGGCCATTTCGCCAAAGCATTCGCCGGCATGCAGCGTGACCAGGTGACGGTTGTTTTTCTCAACGTTGAGTTCGCCTTCCAGCAAAAAGGCAAAAAAGTTGCCCGGTTCGCCGTCCTTCATGATGACAGTGCGCGGGGCGACTTCTTTCCAGCTTGAAAAGCGCACGACTTCCCAGAGTTCGACATCTGAAAATTCCGTAAAGAAAGACAGTGCGCGCAGCGCCTCGAATTTTTCGCTATCAGGAAATTCCTGATGTTGCGCGGAGAGTTGCTTATTGCGGAAAGACTGGGCGAGATCATGGGAAAACGCTTCCCATGTCTGGTAACGATAGCGCAACTCCTTTTGCATCGCGCGAATTACCACGGCCTCAAGGCCTGGGGGAATGTCTGTGCGAAACGTGGAGGGTGGCGGCGGGTCGGTATTGCAGATCTGGTAAATCATGCCGTAGTTGGAGGATGACCCGAAAGGCAGTCTCCCCGTCAGTAGTTGGTACATCATGACGCCCAGTGAGTAGATGTCCGTCTGGTGTGTCAACGGCTGATCGCGCAGTTGTTGTGGCGACATGTAGGCTGGTGAGCCGACGCCAGTGACCTGGGTGCGGGTCTGGTCGCTGGTGGTGACCAGCGCCGCGCCAAAGTCCGAAATCTTGATGTCACCATGCCCCCCATTGCTGTCTTGGGCAAGCAGGATATTGGCCGGCTTGATGTCGCGGTGGGTAATCCCTGCGCGATAGGCGTAATCGAGTGCGCGGGTGCACTTGAAAATGATTTCCACCAGCCGGTCTATCGGCAAAAGATTGCTGGGTGTGCAAAAAGGTTCGAGTGTGCCGCCGGGCACATATTCCATGACGATGTAGCTTTGTTCCTCATCCAGTACGGCATCGAAAATTTGCACGATGTGCGGATGCATCAGCTTGCCCGCCAAAGAGGCTTCGGTCAGCAGCAGGTGGCGATATTGCCGGCCACGTTCCTTGTCACGTAATACTTCGGGAAAGATCAGCTTGATGGCGACTTCGCGTTCGCTGAATGGATCGAATCCCAGATAAACGATCGAGGTGGCACCTTCGCCCAGCTTGCCGCGAATCTCATACTTGCCAATGCGCTCAGGCAACGGCATTGCTATGTAGCCGCATTCAGAGCCGGGTGCGGGCGAGCGCGATGGCGGCGCGGACTTGCGCCGGCGACGTACCCCCCGGATGATTGCGTGCGGCAAGCGACCCGGCGACGGTCAAGACACTGGACACATCGGCCTCTATCAAGGGTGAGAAGTTGCGCAGCTCATCCAGTGTAAGGTCTGCCAGGTCGCAGCCACGGCTTTCGCAGCGGCGTACCGCACGGGCAACCGCTTCATGCGCATCACGGAAAGGCAGGCCTTTTTTGACCAGATAATCAGCCAGGTCGGTGGCCGTGGCGTAGCCTTGACGGAGCGCCGCCGCCATGGCTTCCGGTTTGACGCAAATGCCCGGCACCATGTCGGCGAAGATGCGCAGCGTGTCGATCAGCGTATCAGCCGTGTCGAAGAGGGGTTCCTTGTCTTCCTGGTTGTCCTTGTTGTATGCCAGTGGCTGGCCCTTCATCAGGGTGAGCAATCCCATCAGATGACCATAGACGCGGCCGGTTTTGCCGCGTGCCAATTCGGGCACGTCGGGGTTTTTTTTCTGCGGCATGATGGACGAGCCGGTGCAGAAACGGTCCGGCAGGTCGATAAAGCCGATACGCGGGTTCATCCACAGGATGAGCTCTTCCGAAAAGCGTGAAAGATGCATCATCACCAGTGCGGCGGCAGCGCAGAATTCGATGGCGAAGTCGCGGTCGGAGACGGCGTCCAGCGAGTTGCCGCAAATTTCTTCAAAACCCAGCTCGCGGGCCACGGCTTCGCGGTCGATGGGGAAAGTGGTGCCGGCCAACGCGGCGGCGCCCAGCGGCAGGCGATTGATGCGGCGACGGCTGTCAGCGAAGCGCTCGCGGTCGCGGGAGAGCATTTCAACATAGGCCAGCAGATGATGGCCAAAGGTCACAGGCTGCGCCACCTGCAGGTGGGTAAAACCGGGCAGTGGGGTTTCCGCATGCACTGCGGCAAGATTGACCAGCGCGGTTTGCAAATTGCGCAGCAGGGCGTCAATGACATCCACGGTGTCACGCAGCCAAAGGCGGATATCGGTCGCCACCTGGTCATTGCGCGAGCGTCCGGTATGCAGCCGTTTGCCGGCATCGCCAATCAGCGCGGTGAGGCGCTTCTCGATATTCAGATGGACATCTTCATCATCGAGATTCCAATGGAACTGGCCGCTGTCGATTTCCTTGTGGATGGTCGCCATGCCCTGTTCAATGGCGGTCAGGTCGTCAGCACTGATGATGTGCTGTTTAGCCAGCATGCGGGCATGGGCCAGCGAGCCGCGGATATCCTGCCGCCACATCCGCGAGTCGAAAAACACGGAAGCGGTGTAGCGCTTGACGAGATCGGATACGGGTTCGGAAAAACGGCCGGACCAAGCCTTGTCGGCGGCCTGGGGTGTGGGTTCTGTCATAATGGGAAAGCTGCGAGTCGAAATGAATTCATAGGTTCAGGGTGGTGCGCAAGATGGGCATTAAAACCATGAAAAATCAAAGATGAAAGGCCACTGGATTAGGTGCCAAGTATAAGGGAAAACCTTGCGCCGGCTAGCCTGCCGGATACCCGCAGCCCCGGCGTTTGGCTGCGCACGCTGATGTTTGTCAATCTGGCGACCGGGTTGGCGGTTTTGGCCGCCAACCGCGAATGGGGAAAGTTGCTTGCCGAGTTTGTCGAACAAGCGATGCTGGTCGAGCCGATCACGCTGGTGAGCCTTGCCCTGTTCGCACTTATTTTCGAATGGCTCGCGGCATTGCCGCGACGTATGCAGACGGCGCTTATCCTGCTGCTGGTTTTGTTGGTGACGGCGGCGGTGCATGGATTTCTTGTCGCCACACAGTTAACCCATACCGAAATTGGCCGCACGGCGCTGTGGGCGATTCTTGGCGCGGCCTTTCTGCTGGCCTGGTTTGCGCTGGTCGCACGAAGCCAGTCGCCGGCGCTGGCTGAGGCCCGTCTGCTGGCGCTGACCGCCCGCATCCGCCCGCATTTCCTGTTCAATTCACTGAATGCCGTGCTGGGCGTGATGCGCTCCGATCCGCGCCGTGCAGAAACTGCGCTGGAGGAGCTGGCCGGCCTGTTTCGCGTCCTGATGCGGGAGAACGCCGAGCTGACGCCCTTGTCAGAAGAAATTGCGGTGGCGCGGCAATACCTCAATCTGGAGCGGCTGCGTTTGGGCGATCGTATGCAGGTGACATGGGATATGGATTCCTGCCCGCCCGATCCGCTGGTGCCGCCGCTGATGCTCCAGCCCTTGCTGGAAAACGCCGTATATCACGGCATCGAGCCATCCACTGAGCCGGGCGAAATCCATATCCGTTTCGAACGACTGGGCGATCGTTTGCGCCTGGAGTTATCTAATCCGGTCAGCAAGGCTAGCCGGCCAACGCATGGTAATCACATGGCGCTGGCCAATATCCGCGAACGGCTGATTTTGTTCTTCGAACTCGATGCCGTGATGGCCACCGGCATCCAGGGGGGGCGCTTTCGGGTGTTCATCGAATTCCCCTATCGGCCGTATGTGCCGTATGTGTCGCGGTATCGCGATGAGTGAGCCGCTGCGCCTGCTGCTGGTTGACGACGAAGCGCCGGCGCGTGCCCGGCTGCGCGATTTGCTCGGCGATATCGCGGCTGAAGTGCCCACCACAGTAGTCGCCGAAGCTGATGATGGCCATCGTGCATTGGAACTCGTGCAGCAGCGGCCGTGCGACATTGCGCTGGTTGACATCCGTATGCCGTCCATGGACGGCATCGAATTCGCGCGTCATCTTTCCCTTTTACCGGATGCGCCGGCGGTGATCTTTGTTACGGCATTCGATCAATATGCGGTCAGTGCATTCGAGCTGGCGGCACTGGATTATCTGGTCAAGCCGGTGCGCGCAGCGCGCCTTGCGGTGGCGCTGCGAAAGGCAAGACGCCGGACGGATGAAGTCGAACGTCTCGAAAAGTCGGCGCTGGCGATACGGCGGCATTTGTCCTGTTTCGAGCGCGGGCGCGTCCTGCTGGTGCCTGTCACCGAGATTCTTTATCTGCGCGCCGAACAGAAATATGTCACTGCACGCACTGCAGAACGCGAGTATCTTCTTGAGGAGTCCTTGGTAAAGCTGGAGGCGGAGTTTAGCGGTTGCTTCTGCCGTGTTCACCGCAACTGCCTGGTTGCGCAGGATGCCGTCATTGGTATTGAACGCGCCGCCGGCGAGCGGGAAACCGACATTGTCTGGCAGGTGATTTTGCGTGGTATCGACACACGGATTCCTGTCAGCCGCCGCCAGTGGCCCATGATAAAAAATATGTTCCACACCCATTTTTGAGCAAGGGATATGCAAAAGAATGAACCTGGATTTTCACGAATTTTGGCGGGCGCTGACTACCCGGTTCCGGATCCGCGAACAGCCCTGGCTGATGGCCAGCGGCTTGCTGGTATTCCGTGCTGCCATTTCCGGATGACAGGCTGAATCGGCCATCGTTGATGGGCGCGTTCGGCGTGAGTTGGTGCCACTCGCGCGTTGACGGCGCCCGGTGCACTGCCTAACATGGCGCTTTTCCCTGATTGGCCGCCGTGAATTTTTCCAACCTGTATACCTCGATCGACGTTGATATGCACGCTGTCGATGCGGTGATTCGTGCGCGTTTGAGCTCCGAAGTCGTGCTGGTGAATCAGGTTGCCGAATACATCATTTCGGCGGGCGGCAAGCGCATGCGCCCGGCGCTACTGTTGCTGGCAGCGCGTGCCTGCGGCTATGCCGGCACCCATCACCACGAACTTGCCGCAGTGGTCGAGTTCATCCACACCGCGACCTTGCTGCATGATGATGTTGTCGATGAATCGGCGCTGCGGCGTGGCCGCGACACGGCGAATGCGGTTTTCGGCAATGCCGCCAGCGTGCTGGTTGGCGACTTCCTGTATTCACGCGCATTCCAGATGATGGTCGATGTCGGCGACATGCGCATCATGAAGATATTGGCCGACGCCACCAATACGGTCGCCGAAGGAGAAGTCTTGCAGTTGATGAACTGTGGCAATGCGGATATTTCTATCGACGAGTATCTTCAGGTCATCCGCTACAAGACAGCCAAGTTGTTCGAGGCGGCGGCACGGCTGGGCGCGCTGCTGGGCAAGGCGGATGCAATAGTTGAAGAGGCACTGGCCGCATATGGCATGCACATCGGCACCGCGTTCCAGTTGATTGATGACGTCCTCGATTACTCGGGTGATGAAGCCGAAACCGGCAAGCATGTCGGCGATGATTTGGCCGAAGGGAAACCCACCTTGCCGCTCATCCATGCCATGCAGCATGGCACGCCGGAACAGGCAGCGACAGTGCGCGCAGCCATCGAAAATACGGATCGGGAAAGTTTTCCGGCGGTGCTGGCTGCCGTGCATTCCAGTGGTGCGCTGGCAGTGGCACATCGACATGGTGCGGCCGAAGCGGAGCGGGCGAAGGACGCATTGGCTGCATTACAGGATTCAAAGTTCAAGCAAACGCTGCTACAATTCGCAGACTTTGCGGTGCAACGGGGGTTTTGACCCACAATGTCTACAAAGCGCCATGGCCGTGCCACCAGTTTTTATCCTTTGGTTCCCTATTTTGCACAGCCTGCGGCATTCAAAACTCACCGTCGGGGTGTAGCTCAGCCTGGTAGAGTACTGCGTTCGGGACGCAGGAGTCGGAGGTTCGAATCCTCTCACCCCGACCAACCCAGCGACATGTTGGACTGTTGATCTGCGGTGGTTAGGGTTCTCCTTTTTGTTGCTGTTGTCATCTACCTGGTATTTCGGTTAACCCGGAACACCACGCGCAGGCCACCTGTTGCCTCTTCATCAGAGACCATGTGTAAATGTGCGCATTGCGGCATTTACTTTCCCCGGACAGAGGCCATCGTCGAGCATGATCGCTTTTATTGCTGCGCGGCCCATCAATCGAGAGGGGTTCGTCAGTAGTGGTGCGCGAGCGGATAGCTGCTGAGGGTGATGCGCTGGATTCTTTCTGGCGCTCGTTGCGGTTTTTCGCCATTTATCGGCTAATTGTCGCGCTGTTTTTTCTCATTGCGGTACTGACTTTTGGCGATGCCTTGAATATCGGCACGCAGGATTTCCATTTGTTCCGCAATGTCGCCGTCGTGTATGTGGCGCTTGCGACGATGTTTCTTGTCATCTTGTTGCGGCATCCGCATCGATTCAATCTCCAGCTCTCATTGCATGTGGCGGTCGATGTTGCCGCTTTGACCTTGATGATGTTTGCCAGCGGGGGACAAAAAAGCGGTATCGCCATGCTGCTGCTGGTGGTGGTCTCTGGTGCGGGTTTGGTGGGGCAGGGGCGGATGGTCTTGTTCTACGCGGCGCTGGCTACGGTCGCCGTCTTGCTCGAAGAGAGCTGGCGTGCGCTGGCCTTGGAGGCTGACCCCGCTGATTTTGTGCGTGCGGGCATCACCAGCATCGCTTTTTTTGCGGCGGCCATTGCGGCGCGATTGTTGGCGCAGCGGGTCGTGGCCAATGAACGGCTGGCACGTGACCGGGGAGAGCAGCTGAACGACCAGTTACGCATCAGTGAACGGATTATCCGGGACATGGAAGATGGAGTGCTGGTGGTTGATAGCGATGGGCATGTCCGCCTGTCCAATCCGCGCGCGCAAGCCCTGCTTGATTTTCCAATGCTTGATGGTATGCAACCCCTGCCGGAATTGTTGGCCACACGATATGTACTCTGGCATGCGCGTCATGTGGAGGTGGCTGAAATGCTGCGCTCCACAACGGGCCGCCATCTGCGCGTGCGTTATTTGCCGCCTGCCGACGTCAATGGGAATTCACTGATTTATCTTGAGGACATGGAACGGGTGCATTTTCACGCGCAACAGTTGAAGCTCGCCGCGCTCGGGCGCCTGACCGCCAACATGGCCCACGAGATACGCAATCCATTGGCGTCCATCAGCCATGCGGCAGAGTTGCTGGAAGAAGATGAGATTGACCCGCTGCGCCAGCGGCTCGCGCATATCATCCACGACAATACCCAGCGCCTGAATCGCCTGGTGACCGAGGTGCTGGAACTGGGTCGCCGTGACCGTGCGGTACCGGAGTTAATCGGCTGGCAAGGCTTTATTGCCAGCTTTCTCGAGGAATTCCAATTGCATGATGCTTCCGCGGGAACGCGGGTACGCGCCATTGCGGGTGACGCCGTGAATTTGCAGTTTGATCGCGGGCACTTGCATCGTGTATTGTGGAACTTGTTGGGCAATGCATTGCGGCATGCCAGTTTTGCCGACGGTGCGGTACGCATCGAGGCCAGGATGACCAGCGCAGCGCGCGTTGAGTTGCATGTTGTTGATGATGGCCCCGGTATCGACAAGGCGCTGAGAAGGCAGATATTTGAGCCGTTTTTCACGACGCATGGGGCAGGAACTGGTTTGGGACTCTATATTGCACGGGAATTGTGCGAGGCCAATAACGCGCGCCTTGAATTTCTGGATGGCAGGCGGGGAGCCCATTTTCGTATCACCACTGAGGGAGGCGCATGCCTATAAAGGTTGAACGACGCAAGCGAGTTGAAGGCAGGCGGGTTCTGATCGTCGATGACGAGGCGGATATCCGTGAATTGCTGGATCTGACGCTGGTGCGCATGGGGCTGGATGTGGATTGTGCCGGCTCGGTGGCTGAAGCGCGGGAAATGCTCGGCACACAGCGCTATCAGCTTTGCTTGACGGATATGCGTTTGCCGGATGGTTCGGGGCTGAATCTGGTACGGCATATCAGCGAAACGATGATCAGCTTGCCAGTCGCGGTAATTACCGCGCATGGCAGTACAGAAAATGCAGTAGCCGCGCTGAAGGCAGGCGCGTTTGACTATATCGCAAAGCCCATCCCGCTTGAGCAACTGCGGAATCTGGTTAAATTTGCGCTCGACTTGCCAGAGAAAATGCCGGCCCTTGATGCCGCTGCAGAAACGGGACTGTTGGGCAGTTCGCCGGCCATCACGCAAGTGCGGACACTGATTGGCCGTGTGGCGCGCAGCCAGGCCCCTGTGCACATCACGGGAGAGTCGGGCAGCGGCAAGGAACTGGCGGCGCAATTGATCCATGCGTTAAGCGCGCGCCGTGGGCATGCTTTTGTGCCGGTGAATTGCGGGGCGATTCCGGAAAGCCTGATGGAAAGTGAGTTTTTTGGTTACCGCAAGGGCGCATTTACCGGCGCCAATGAAGACCGGGATGGATTTTTCCAGGCGGCCGATGGCGGTACCCTGTTCCTCGATGAGGTCGCTGATTTACCGTTGAGCATGCAGGTCAAGCTGCTGCGCGCCATCCAGGAGAAGCGGGTGCGCAAGGTTGGCGCGACCGGGGAAGAGGCGGTAGATGTCCGGGTCATCTGCGCGACCCATCAGGACATCAAGGCGCTGGTCGGCCAAGGGCGTTTTCGCCAGGATTTGTTCTATCGGCTGAATGTCATCGAATTGCACATGCCGCCGTTGCGGGAATGTCGCGAGGACATTCCATTATTGGCGCAGCATATTCTTGAAAAGCTGGCGCGCGCATCAGGCATCAGGCCGCCATTATTGACCCCCGCAGCCTTGATTCAATTACGGGATTACCCGTTTCCGGGCAACGTGCGCGAAATGGAAAACATCCTGGAGCGCGCGTTGGCATTAATGAGCGGGAATCATCTTGATGCTGCCGATTTGAATCTACCGTCACCGCTTACGGGCCATAGGCCAGCAGTGGCTACTTCATTGCAGGACAAGCTGGATCAGGTCGAGCAACAGATGATTCTGGACGCGCTAAAAGAGACAAATAACAACCGCACGGCCGCGGCGCGTCTGCTGGGCGTGACTTTCCGTTCCTTGCGTTATCGCATGGCGCGCCTGGGCATGAACGAGTGAGCCCGATGGCCGGTGCCGAGGCAGACGATGGATGGTTGCCGGGGGCACAACGTATCCCTTCCCCGAATTTTGACGAACGACCAGTGGGCATGGCGGTTTGCCTTGTGGTCGTGCATGCCATCAGCCTGCCACCGGGCGAGTTTGGCGGGCAAGGCATTGTTGATTTGTTTACCAATCAGCTTGATCCACAGGCACATCCTTATTATCGGGAAATAGCGGATATGCGGGTTTCCGCCCATTTCCTGATCCGCCGCGATGGCAGGTTGATCCAGTTTGTATCCATTGCGCATCGTGCCTGGCATGCAGGCGTTTCAACATGGGATGGGCGTGAGCGGTGCAATGACTTTTCCATCGGCATCGAGCTGGAAGGATGCGACGAGCTGCCTTTTGCAGCGGCGCAATATCTCACACTGAATGCATTATTGGCGGACTTGTCGCAGCGCTACCCGTTGCAGGCAGTGGTTGGTCACAGCGATATTGCGCCCGGGCGCAAGACTGACCCTGGTCCTGGTTTCGATTGGCGCAAGCTGGACAATCTGCAACTAAAGCCAAGGTAAACAACTTGCACTTTTGGCCGCCAGTTTCCATATTCGTATCAAAGATATGCCGAAGGCATGAAATGATTTTTCTGGAAACGTCAACCAAAACGGAGTGATGGGGATATAAATAAGCGGAATTCATTGTTTTCAATTGTATTAATGCATTACATAATGCAGCCTAACCCAGATGGGTTAAGTAGATTTTGGTAGTGGTTCTTTTCTGTTAACTTGTTAAGGAGATTCGCCATGGTTGTAAAGAAGGAAGCCAAGAAGCCAGCAGAGAAGAAACCTGCTGCTAAAAAACCGGCAACAGTCAAAAAAGTTGCTGCCAAGAAACCGGCGGTGAAAAAAGTTGCCGCCAAGAAGCCGGCGGTGAAGAAAGTTGCCGCCAAGAAACCGGCGGTGAAGAAGGTTGCTGCCAAGAAGCCAGCGGTGAAAAAAGTTGCCGCCAAGAAACCGGTAGTGAAGAAGGTTGCCGCCAAGAAACCGGCGGTGAAGAAAGTTGCCGCCAAGAAACCGGCAGTGAAGAAGGTTGCCGCCAAGAAGCCAGCGGTGAAGAAAGTTGCCGCCAAGAAGCCAGCGGTGAAGAAAGTTGCTGCCAAGAAGCCGGCGGTGAAGAAGGTTGCTGCCAAGAAACCGGCGGTGAAAAAAGTTGCTGCCAAGAAACCGGCAGTGAAGAAGGTTGCCGCCAAGCCGGCCGCCAAGCCGGCTACCCCACCGTCAACGGCTGCAGCGCCTGGCTTCAAGTCATCGCTCAATCCTGCAGCAGCTTGGCCATTTCCGACCGGATCCCGTCCTTAAGGCAGGTTCTCGCAAGAGTTGCTTCCCCACCGGGGGGCAATGCTTGATGATGTCAAAGCGCGTGTTGTCTATCCAACACGCGCTTTTTATTTGCTGATCGCTTCGGGGCAACAAGTTGGTTGTGGGTTTATTCGCCATCGACCTGGCGATGGTGGCCAGGCGATTCATTCAGCTGAGTGTTTCCGCAGCGGTCGCAGGATGTCCGTTAGTCCGTTGTGGTTGATTTCATGCATCAAGGCCAGAAGTTGGCCAATCTCCCCCTTGGGAAAGCCTTCGCGGGCAAACCAGTTCAGGTAGTTTCCCGGCAGGTCGGCGATCAGGCGTCCCTTGTGTTTGCCAAACGGCATCTCCCGTGTGACCAGCAACTCCAGATCCTCCGACCTCATCCTGGCCGGTTGCCGCTTACTTCACTTCAGTGACAAACTGGTTGCGTGGCCGCCTGACTTTTTTCAGGTTGACCAGCCAGTCGTTGGCGGTGTCACGATAGCCCAATGGCATGATGAGGACGCTCTTCAGGCCTTTGGCCGGGAGGTTCAGCATCTTGTCCAGCGCCTGGCTGTCGAAACCTTCCATCGGCGTACTGTCGACTTCCTCAACTGCGGCGGCTGCCAGCGCAAAGCCCATGCCGATATAGGCTTGTCGCGCGGCGTGCTGGAAGTTTTCCTCCGCGCTACGCGATGGGTATTTGGCCAGCAGCATGCTGCGGTAGTTTTCCCAGCCCTCGTTTGTGCCGCCGCGCGTCTGGTTGGTCAGATCAAACATCATGTTGATACGCTCTGCCGTGTAGTTATCCCATGCGGCAAAAACCAGCAAATGCGAGCAATCGGTGACTTGCGCCTGATCCCAGGCGATGGATTTTATTTGCGCCCGAATCTCCGGATTGGTGATGACGATAAGCTCAAATGGTTGCAGCCCGCTCGACGTAGGCGCCAGGCGCGCAGCCTCCACAATGCGCTCTACCTTTTCTTGATGGACGACCTTTGTTGGATCCATCTTCTTTGCCGCGTATCGCCAGTTGAATGCCTGAAGCAAGTCCATGGTGCTTTCCTTTGTTGTCGGTTCGTTGGGTTAATTTTCCTGCCTTGCAATAGCCAGAGTATAGGGATTCAAGCGTTTTTCGAGTAACCCATAAGCCCGCTTATGCCTTTTTCACGAACTCCGATTTTAATTGCATCGCGCCGATGCCATCGATCTTGCAGTCGATGTCGTGATCGCCTGCGACCAGGCGAATGTTTTTCACCTTCGTGCCAACTTTCACCACCAGTGAAGAGCCCTTGACCTTCAGGTCCTTGATCACGGTGACGGTATCGCCGTCCTGAAGCACATTGCCGACGGCATCGCGGATGCCGGCCTGTTGCTCCGCACTTTCTGTGTTGGTCGCATCCTTGGGCCACTCGTGGGCGCATTCCGGGCAGATATACATGTTGCCGTCTGCATAGGTGAATTCAGAACTGCATTTTGGGCATTTGGGCAATGTGCTCATGGGCGTTTCCTATAGTGGGTGTAAGTAGTGTGCCGCGTTGCCGAGGTTTGCCTCTTGTCGTGCAATTCACATATTCCGGCTCTGCTTGAGCAGGTCATAGGCCAGCTGAATCTCCTTGGTCTGTTCGGTTGCCATGGCGATCATGTCTTCGGGCAGACCTTGACCAATCAATTTGTCCGGGTGGTACTGACTGATCAGCTTGCGGTAGGCGCGCTTGATTTCCTGGTCTGTATTTTCTTTGGTGACACCCAGTGCCTTGTAGGCATCATCCAGCGCCGTAGCTGTGCTGGGCTTTCCCCCGGCAAAATGGGTCTGGTTCAGCACCATGTCGATCAATTGCCTGAACGTGGCCTGGTCATACCCAAGACGGGTGGCGATATCGGCAAGCAGAAGTTCTTCTGCCTGATCGATATGCCCGTCTGCCAGCGTCATCACAATCAGATAAACCAGCAATACCTGCCTGAGATGCCGGGTATGCCCGCAAACAGACATGAAGCGGGTGTAGGTCGTATCCAGATCAAATGCAGGCTCGGCGCCACGCTTGAACAAGGCGATGGCCTGCATGCGGTGTTCTGTGGTCATGCCCATCTTTTGCATCAACGCCTCGGCGTGATTGATCTCGTTTTGCGAGACATGCCCATCCGCCTTGGCCAGCTTGCCCATCGAAATGAACAGCGTCTCAATGAACACCGTTTGCCGCAGCGCGTTCTGCAGCGGATTCATCCCGCCAGCGCCATAGGCCCGCATGCGGTCAATCACCGAGCCGGCGAACAGGCAGGCGATCGCGCCGAGGAACCCGAAAAAGTAGTACCCGACAATGATGCCTATGATCTTGAACTAAGGGCGACTCCCGAAAAGCAAAAAGCCATCCGTGAAGGATGGCTAAGTGCAGGATTCTTTGGCTCCTCGACCTGGGCTCGAACCAGGGACCTACGGATTAACAGGCCCATCTGAGACTCTGCGGGGCGCAATTCTACACCATAGAACACACAATTACACATAGCCAATATATGACAAGTGCCCGGATTCCACCGACTTATTGATTTAATACGTCGGTGGAATCCGGGCACTTGCAAGATTTGGGTGGCAGCGTCGAACTTCCCAAAGAAAGAAGCACCGGAGCTGCCCCGCCATGGTTCAGCCGTACCATGGCCCGGTAGAACAACCGGTCTTAGACGCCGGGATTCTTGTACAGCCCGCGGCTGTCAATTACGCCGACACCGACATCGAGCCTGGCCTTGTGCGAAATCACATCACGAACGAATTCGTCATCTTCCTCCAGGTAAGGGCGCTCGCTGCCGGCAAGATAGGCGCGAATGACCGTCTCAACCTGATTCGGATCAGCAGCAAGATACCAGGCGAAAGTGCTTGCGGCATCCAGGCGCGGATCGGCAACCAGAGTCAGCCCGCGAACCCAGGCCGGATTCGTCGCGTCGTTGTTCTTCGACGGATCCACCAAGCTTGCAAGAAGCGCCTCGGCCATGGTTTCAAGGTATACCGGAACAATCAGGAAGCGCGGCTGCGGATCAAAGTACCCGATACCATCAAGGCCTTTTTGCGAGCGCATCGCGGCGCGAGCCTCGCCCAGCGCGGCCACCGAAATAGGCGCGCCGGACGCTGCCAAATTGCCGTGGTCGGCATGGAACAGGGCAACGCCATCGCTCATCGTCGGGTTGCCCGTCAGCTTCGCATAGCAGAGGTCAGCTTCCAGGCGTCGCGCGCTGGCACCGTATGCCTGCGGAATGCGGGTGAACGCCCCCAGGTCGTCGTTCACCAAGGCTTGCCGGGAGATCGCCACGATCTTGCCGAAGGTCTCCACACTGAATGACTCTGCGGCTTCGGAGAATTTACCGAACTTGTACTCCGCGTGCTCCCGCACTTTCTCCAGGTCGGGTGCAAAGCTCAGGGCCACCAGGCTCTGCTGCTTGAAATCGGCCACTTCGCGTTCGGCGGTCCACACTGCGTGAGTCGCCGGCGCCATCTCATAGCCAGTGCGCAGGGCCTTGCCGCCGACATTGGCGAGCAGCTTTGGGAAATCCGACGTCGACAGCGCGGCCTGGATCAGCTCTGCCTTGCCCATCTCGCGATGCGCGATTCCATGCATGCTGAGAATCCGCTCTGCCATGGTCGGGATGGAAAAACGCTTGAGGTCAACCACGGCCGGATGCGGATCGGCCACCGGGATACCGGCACGCATCAACAGCGTATCGCACGCTGCGGCCATGAATTCGCTGGTGCCGCCGTCATAGGTAACGACATAATTGCCGGCGATCGGCGAGCAACTGGCACCGATGTGCGCCAGTAGCTTTTTGCCGGCGTCTGCTGCGGAACACTGCACGTCTTCCATGCACGAATTCATCAGAGCAGTAACGCCAGCGCTTCCTGCAAACTTTGAAAAGCTGGAACGAATTTCAACGCGGCGGGCGCTGTCTTCAGCGAGCACCTGAGCGCGAATCTGGGCTTCATTGGGATTGGGTGCGATTGGCATGGCGTGGATCCTTTCTTGAATGTGGGGAGGGATGTGATAGGAGCAGGCATTGACGCCTGCAAATACTGTTGCTGGGTCGCCGATAATTTCGTCAGCCAGGCCGGCTTCTATGGCTTGTTCGGCATCAAACCAGGTTTCCGCATCCAGCCACGCGAGCACCTTCGCGCTGGATTGACCGCAGCGGGCATAGATTTTCAACAAGGTGCCACGCACCAGGTCGAGTTCGTCAGCCGTCTTGCGCAGCGCAGAGGCGTCGCCAGTTGCTTTGACCCATGGGTTATGCACCATCATCAATGCGGCCGGCGCCATGCGGATTTTCTTGCCCGCCATCGCGATCACGCTGGCGATTGAAAGGGCCCAGCCATCGATGTCGACCGTTACGGCAGCAGGATGCTGGCGCAGCAGTTCATAAATGGTGACGCCTTCAGAAACGGAACCGCCTTCAGAATTGATCTTGACCTTCAGCGGGACCGGGCCAATCCTCGCTAATTCGCTGCGCACACTGTCGGCGGTTACGGCTGTGCCGATGGTGCCGTTGATGCTGAGTGTTTCCATGGTGTCTCCTTGTCATAGATAGCGTGCAAGAAGATTCACACCAAACTCCCGCGATGAATACTCCCCCATTCACTGTGCTACGTTGCGGAGCCCGCCTGGCGATGTCGGAAGATCGAGCCCCGTCTTCATTGCCACGAAGGCGGCCTTCTTCCATTCCGGCCAATCGGCCAGCGGCGCCGACGGCCGGCCGGACATTGGTCGTGCCACGGCGACGAAGCGCCGGAGCAGCGGGCTCAGCCTGCAGCAGCGCTCCCAATCAGACACATCCTCATCAAGCGCAACAGCCGCGATGGCCGCCAGCAGCGCCGTGTCTCGCTGACGCATGAGCAACCTAGTTCGCAGCGTTCTCGCGCCCGCTGCAGAAAGCCCAATGGCGGTATCAATGCTCTCCCCCTTGCGGATGGCACGCAGGATCGCGATCACCAGCTTCTCGCGCGACTCGGCAGGCATGGCGCTGCCGAGATGTAGGTGAGCGAACAGATCGCCGATCACCAATGCCGGGTCGCTTCGCATCAATGCGCCCGCTGTTCAGACGTCTGCATTTTTCTGGTGACGGTCACTAGGTGCATGGAATCTGCGCCCTCCACCGCGTGCGCGACGATTTCCACATCAAGCCCCCGGATCATGACGCCAAACGAAAGCCCAGTTGCGCCTGACCCCACCTTTGCCAACAGGCCCAGGGCAATGCTGCGATCCATCTTCGACAAGGCCTCAGTTACCAGGCCCATCAAGCCAATGGCAGCGGCTTCTACTAGAGTGCTGCGATCTTCATTGCTTACATTCATGGTGCTCTCCTGTGTTGAGTTGAATTACTACCCGTACTGTTTCCCTCCCCATCCCATCCTTACTTACCCCATAGAGCGCCAAATATCTGGCGTTTTCCCGAGGTCTATAGCTCCGTGTGGGGGGGGTGGCGTGGAAGTACCTTTGAAATCTAGTACCGTCTTGCGATTCGGTGACAGTGACAAAAGGGACAGAAGCAAACGCGCTGCCTTTTGTCACTTCTGTCACTGTCACCGCAAGTGAATGCATAACTTTCTGATAGAAAAGAAAAACCTTATTTTTCATGTCTACTGACAAATGGCTTTTAGTGACAAAAGGCTTCATGTCGAGCCCTTCACCGCGTAGAGCTTCGGATTGACCAAGTAGAAGGCAGAGGCCCGCCCGCCGGTCGATGCCTTCTTCTCGCCGCTGATGATGTAAAGGTCGCGCAGGGCAGCCAGAGCGCGCTCCAAGCGCTCCACCTTGCTGAACCGCCCATGCATTGCGCGCTGCGCGTCGCGCCTGGTGAAGTCGCGCCGCTCGCCCGCCTTGATCCATCGCAATACAGCCAGCGCGTCGACGTCGGTGTCATCCGATCCGAGCATCGAGAACGCGGCCTCGGCGTGCGGGATCAGCAGTCGGCACAGGTCAAGCGCACGCTCCACAGCGGGCAGCTCCACAGCGTGACTATCAATCCCATGCTCGGCGATCTGGAACACCGCCGCCAGGCGCGCAGCAGCGCCGGGCAGCTTCGATGTCCAATCACTGATCGCCTCGAACCTGCCGCCCTCACCCTGGTGTTTCTCAATACCATCAGAGAAATCCAGCCAGGGCTCCAGCGCGTCGGCGGTAAATGGCAATACGCGCGGCTCCTGGTCGCGCAGCTCATAGCCTTCAAGCAGCGCCATGATTGCGCGGTGATACCCCTCTTCGATGTCGCGTGGAATCG